>VYMG01000026.1_pt1 | contig 100461 bp, 74 predicted proteins | sample 5115261 | NCBI WGS metagenome assembly VYMG01 (sample SAMN12291781, study PRJNA351875) | freshwater metagenome | isolation source: freshwater lake | place: USA: Michigan, Wintergreen Lake | collected 2013-08-08
TTCCTGATATTGTTTGTTTGCTTTCAAATACCTCAATAGGTAATGCAATAATTATAGCAAAAGGACAGAATATTACTACATCTATAAAAGAAGCACCACAACAATCTTTTTCAATTGGTTCCCCGTACCCTTTGCCCAATAGTTCACAATTAACAATACCTTTACACTGTGCAAAAAATGGATTCTATTCCTTAACTTTATTTTCCGTTCAAGGTTCTGCATATCCATTATTTGTGAATAAGGAAATGAACGAGGGGATAATGGATTTTATGATGGATATTTCTCCATATAGTTCCGGTAATTATATTCTTCGATTCTCCGATGGCAAAACTTCGGTAGAAAATAATATTATCATTACGCATTAAGGAGGAATATACAATGAAAAATCTGCTTTTGAACAAAGCAATACATCTATTCTTCATTGTGGCTCCTTCTCTTTCGACAAGCTCAATAAACCGATAATTCCAAAGGGATGATATAATAATAGAAAAAATTCATCCACCCCGTCCTGCGGACAAGCCTCAATGAGGGGAATTTGAAATACAATCCCACAGGGATTACATGTTTATAGAAAAACATCCAGCCCGTCGGACTGTGTCCGCCACCCATCAAGATGTGAAGCTATGGGCGATGAAATGAACACAATTGTTGATAGTTGTCACTGCTGTGGTTGATGAACAGTACTTTGCCTATCAATGCAGAAATGGTAACATTACCGAATATGTGCCGGCATTGAAATGCAGATAATAAAGTCCATGCGGGAGTGTTTGTTGGGTGTAATTGAGTGTATGTTCGCCTTTGGGAACCATGTCTTGGAGCAAGGTTGCGACTTTTTCTCCCATTGCATTATAGAGTGTGATGGCGGTTGATGATGCGAAGCCGAGCGAGTAACGCACTATGATATTACCTGATGTTTGGTCAATGGTTGCGGAGTATTTGGTGTCGCTGGTGCTGATGAGCCGCCCTTGAGCAAAGCATGATGTGACGCTGACTGTGGCTTGTGCGGGTTGTATAGTAAAGCAATTGCCTGTGATGCCATTGATAAAGATATGGTATTGGAGTGAATCGGCTAAGAATACGGTGAATGGTATATGGACTATGGTGCCATTGTTGCGAAGTTCTGTTCCATTGAGATCAAGGTGTATATATTGATTTTGTCCTTGGTTTTGTATTGTTTCTTGTATGTTCCAATCGGCATTGATTGTGCCTGTTGTGATTGGTTGAGAACTTCGTGCCATCATTCTTGCGGGATAATGGATGGTAAGTCGTAGTGAATCGGCTTGGATATGATTCCAATCATCTGCGAGAGCATTGATGGTGAGTGTGATGGGTTTGCCGGGTTCAATGGCGGCTGTGTCATTGGCGGTTAATTGCATCGTTGTCGGTTGATGATTGCCAAAGATATGGTAATGGAGTTCTTCGCCTGTGCTGAAACGAAAGATATAGTCGGCAGAATGGTTGCCGAATGTTGTTGGCGCGTATGTGATGGCGAATTGTTTTGCTTCATCGGCAGCAAATTGCACGGGAAAATTTACCGGATTGATTGAGAATGCATCGCTATTGGTTGATGGCATTGTCACAGTAAGTGTGACGGGTTTGTTTTTGTGTGGGTTGGTGATGGTGATCATGCGTGCTATGCTTTTACATGCTGTTGTTGTTCCCATGTCCATAGTCATTGTTTGGGTGCATGATTTGACGGTAATGCTAAGTGAGTCTATGGCTGTGCAACCATAATCATTTGTTGCTATGCAGTAATATGTTGTTGTTTGTGATGGGCTTGCTATGGGGTTTGGACAATCATAACAAGAAAGGGAGCCGTCTTTGGGAAACCAATCATAGCGTGGTGAGGGCGTACAGTTGAGCATAATCTGTTGTCCTTGGCAGAGTATTGTGTCATTGCCGATTGCGATAGTATGGTCAGATAGCTGTATTGTGACGGAGTCCGTTTTTTTGCAATAATCGTCGTTTATTTCTACATAATAGGTTGTTGTTTGTGTTGGTTTGACGAGAGTTTCGGGGCAATCACTGCATTGTATATCTGATGCTCCATACCAACGATAGCGTTTTCCTCCACTTGCTGTGAGAGTGGAGCTTTGTCCTTGGCAAATAGTGTGTGATGGTGTTATGGTGGTATTCATGGATGTGAGAGTGATTGTCACGGAATCTATGGCGAAGCATTGCGCGGATTGATTGCCTTGCACATAGTATGTGGTTGTTGTTTTGGGTTTGGCTATGGGATTGGGGCATTGAGTGCATGAGAGTCCTTCGGCAGGATACCAGAAATAGGATTGAGTGCCGACAGCGGAGAGTTGGACGGAATCTTGTGCGCAGAGAGTGACATCATCGGAGGCGGTGATGGTGAAGTTTTTGACAGTGACAGTAACGGAATCTTCGGCGGAACAATCGGGTGTTTGATAAATTCTGACATAGTATGTTGTTGTTTCGGTTGGTTTGACGATGGTAGTGCGGCAATCGTCGCATATCAGTGTTGGATGTTTTCGCCATTGGTATCGTATTCCTTTGCTTGCCGTCAGAGCGATTGCCTCTCCTTTGCATACTGCTGTGTCTGCCCCTGCATCGGCTTTTACGCCATCTACGGAGATGGTGATAGAGTCTTTTGCGATGCACGTTTGATCATAAGCGGTGACATAATATGTTGTTTTTTGTGTCGGGGTGGCAAGTGGTGTAGGACAATCCAAGCATGAGAGCGTGGGGTCGGGTCGCCATTGGAAGGTTTTTCCTCCTATTGGTTGCAAACGAACGGACATACCGGAACATACGGTTGTGTCATTGCCCAATTCAGTGACCAATGCCTTGGTGTCCACTATGACGGTGTCGTCACGGTAGCATCCTTGTTTTGTTTGGATGTGAACATAGTATATGGTCTTTTTGAGAGGTGAAGCAATGGGATTAGGACAGTCTGTGCATGATAAAGTAGGGTCTTTTCGCCATGTATAAATATCGCCTCCTGTGGCATTGAGTTCCACATTGGAACCCGGGCATATACTTCTGTCAGGTCCGGCAGTTGCTTGCAATAGAGTAATGTCCACCGTGACAGAATCGAGTCTGAGGCAGCCATTTATATCATATAGTCTGACATAGATTTTGGTCTTTTTGCGAGGCGCAACCGTTGGATTGGGACAATGGTTGCATGACAGCGAGGGGTCTCCATACCATTCATATCTATGAGCATCGGAAGCATAGAGTTGGGCTTTTGCTCCAAGGCATACTGCTGTGTCATTGCATACTTTACCACCCTGGAAAAAAGTCCTGTTCACCCAAACGGTATCGAAAATAGGGCAATCGAAGACATCTTTTGATTCGACGATATAGCGTGTTGATTTTCTGGGATTGGCATTGACAGAAGCGCATGTTGGGCAATCGAGTGTATTGCTCGGAGTCCATTTATATGTTCCATTGCCTCCGGTAACAGTAAGAGGAGCCGTTAAACCAAAGCAAAGTGTTGTATCGCCTTTTGCAGTGAGTGACGGGAAAGGAGGTTTAGTATCCGGTATGGGCTGAATGCCACCCCAAAACATATAGGAATCCAAATAACCATAGCCGCTGACAAAACAGCCGAAGCTTTCGGAAGCAGTAAGGAGATTAGTTCCGTCATTTACTTTGATATGGGCATATACATATTCCAAACAGTTTTTACCTGTGGTTGAAGAGGCAAAGTTCTTGAATTGTGTTTCGGCAGTTATTTTTTTTCCATTTAAAAGTAAAGAGTTTTTTGCTCTGTTGGCAATAATGACGGTGAGAAAATTTGACAGATATACTTTACTGTTGGCACTTTCTTTTGTGCCTACAAAGAGCGGATGGGCAACAAGGTATTCTTTGCGGTATTGTCGGGATGGCGGCACAATCATAAAAGCCGGATCGCCATCTCTGGGCGGAGCAGCCGACACAGCCGTGCCTTTCATAAATCCCACAAGAATCGGAGCCGAAGCAAATATGCGCATAGCACCTACTGCTTTGATGGTATAGACCTCTGAACGCGACATCACCTTAGTAAGCGCACCATTAATTATTATTTCGGTATTGTCAAATTGGCTGATGATACGCACACGGTCGTTGGGGACGGAGTTGATGGAAGAAATGTCAATCGGAGCAACAAAGAATTCATTGCCCCAAAGCTCGAGAGGCGGCATTTGCTCAAAAAGATGATCGCGTGATGTGAGTAATGTATCCGGCACGGGCGATCGTTGATGTCCGGCAAATACAGCAATGGGTTTATCTGCTTTGACAATTGTGTTTGAAATATCGGGCGACAAAGCAGAAAGGGTAATTAATGCTTGCAATAAGCATGATTCGCCTTTTTGTAAGGTAACGGTAAACGATTGAGTATTGCGCCCGACAAGCGACACCGAGGATTGGACATCCACTTTTGTATTATCTTCGGTAGCAAGGATAATTGCTTGCGAAGCCGTAGAGCGATCATCTAATAGTGATGGTTCCAAAATGTTTTTGAATCCATCGGAATTGTAAGCCATGATTTTATATTCTTTGCCTAATGCCTCAATAGGATAGATAAGAGCGGCATCGCTCGTTAAATCGGCTTGGTTCAAAGCATTGACTGATATGGGTTCAGGAGAGGCAATAGAAAAATAAGGCAGACCTATTGTACCATTGTCACCATTCTTCATTCTCCCATTGACAATTGACATACCCAATGGTTCATACTCTTGCCAACGGAAAGCAAGTGCTCCAAATCCATTTGCATCCAAAGTGACTGTTTTTGTGGCATTAGCCCCCGTGCGGCTTTGAGCATTCACAGTAACAACAATATCTTTTTTTCCTGTGAAAAACAAACGCAATGAATCACGCGAAAAAATCGTGTCATGCACATTGGGCATAAAAGCCACGAAAAATTGTTTACCCTGCGAATTTGCTATCGGTTGTGAATAGACCAATCCCCGAGAACAAAGTATGATTATCAGAATGAGAAGTGATGTGAAGCAATTCCCTTTTGAAACAATGGAAGACATAGTGCCTCCGTATGTATGTGGTAATTCTTATCATTTCACGAATTTACGAAATAAACCGACAGCACGCGTCATCGCATTGGATTGAAATGAAAAAAACTATTTATCTGACTATGGTCAAAGCCTGACACTGTGTCTGATTATTATATTGCATTGCAGCGTAATATATCCCATTCGATAGAAATGATATATCCATTGACGGTTCAGATAATGGAGCGGATACTATAATTTCACCACATTGAGAATAAAGAGTTATTCGCTTGGGAAATTCCCCCGATTCCGACGCAGAAAGAAATAATGTTGTCGCATGAGAATTGATCAATAAACCAAAAGGAGCGGATATATTTTGTGCAGCAATGGCTGTTGTTTTCGATGCAGTAAACCATGACTTTGCACTTGGATTTGCCATAAATGAATTAAAGAGTAATGATCCCATTTTTCTTTCGCCGGCAACCGTTAAATGCAAACCGTCGGGTCCAATATCGGTTTCGCAATCAAGAGAAAAACCGTCCTTTCTCGGTTGTTCGCCATTTGTCCATAAATAACTTCCCCATGTTGCAAGCGGAATAACGGCATCTTTTCCTGCATAGGAATAATCGCCTTTATTGGTCATAACACTATCAAGTAAAAATCGAATAGCCCAGCCATTATAATAATCACGAGGGAACATTAATCCTTTGCCGACACTCTGATTATCGCCTACCCATCCGGCATAGCCGCGAGCAGAAAGATAACATAATTTTAATTGGGGAAATTCTTTATGCAATGTTGCCAATAATTGCTGATATTCTTTTGCTAATGACAGTGGTGCACGAGGAAAAACAGTGTCGGCTTGTTGCGTATTATCTGTCTCAATCCATGCAATTTGTACTTGATTAACCGAATAATTACTGTCTTCAATAATCTTTTTTGCTTGTTTCCAATAATTATCTGTTTGCTGATTCATTTTCTGAATTCCTTGACCACCGATACATGTATTCACAAGTGCTAATGCAGAATTTTTATGGGGGTATGATGCATAATTACGAATAAACTCATTAAACTCAGTACGGGGATTTGATGCACCAACACCTATCATCACTATTTTTCCATTATTGTCCGGTAATCCATTTGCATTGAGTCGCTGAAGTGATTGCACAGCACTCTCCACTGCCTTTGCATGGTCAATCGGTGGAATATTACTTCCATTACCATATAATCCGCCGGGAAAGCCCCGAAATATCAGCCCTTCCATATCGCTAAGCGGTATATAATCAGGACGCGCGACAGAGCAATCTTTTTGTGCATAAAGTGAAGACATTACGCACATCCACACACAGAACATAATAATCACTTTCATAGGACACCTCAAATATAAAAAAACACACTTGGAGAACTGCAAGAGTAAACCATCTATTTTTACATTTGTTACATACCCTTTGACTTCATCCCGGCAATAGAGCCAATACATTGTCTGCATAGTTATACTTGATGCCTTCTATGATGTTCGTCATTTTTTCTTTGCTGCACTTTAGGCATTTTTGCACTATATTTGTTGCAATACAAAATCGGTCTTATACTTTGACACCATTAACTTTTGCGAAGGAAACACTATGTTGGTACAGTACACCATAGACAAAAAAAGTCTTATCATGCTGTTAAAATCTCTCAACTTGCTTGAGCAAGAAGATGAATTACTCTATGTGAACAATGTTGAGTTACGCTCACCTAATGATACCAATGTCAGCATACTCGTGGACAGAGTAAAAAACAAAACCCATATAGGGCGGAAACTTTCCGATATGACCGAAAAAGAACTCGAAACCGAGTTGATGAACCTCTTAGCTCTCGAGAAATTTCTCAACAATGAATTTAATCAGCTCAAACAGCAATTAACCGAAATGATGCGGGAACTTCAATCAAGAGCTGTCAATACTTCGGTAACAGAAGACGGCATTCCTTTGGATGTGGAAAACCGTCTTAATCAAACACTTGAGGATTTATTGGGCAATAAACCCAATCAATAAGCAATGCACACATTCTTGGCTTCGGTGAAGAAGCGCAATGCCTCATTGCCACCTTCTCTGCCGACCCCCGATTGTTTCACACCACCGAATGGAGTGCGCAAATCGCGGTTTAACCAACAATTCACCCACACTATACCGGATTCCATCTGCGCAGCCACTCGATGAGCTTTCCGAACATTCTCTGTCCAGATAACCGAAGCCAAACCATATTTCGTACTATTTGCCATTGCAATCACTTCTTCCTCACTGTCAAAAGGAATAAGCGTCACCACAGGACCAAATATTTCCTCTTGATTGGTGCGGCATGATGCGGACAAACCTTCTATCACCGTCGGTTCAATAAACCATCCTTGCTCACATCGCCCTTCCACTATCACGCCTTTGCCGCCGCATACTACATTGCCGCCTTCTTCTTTCGCCAATTCTATATACGAAAGTACCTTATCATAATGTACTTTGGCAACAATTGCTCCTTGGCGGGTTTTCGGTTCTAAAGGATCGCCCACAGTTAACTTCTTCACTTCATCAAGAAAACGCTCTTTGAACCGGTCATAGATCGAATGCTCCACAAAGAGACGTGACCCACACAAACAAATCTCACCTTGATTAGTAAATGCAGCCCTTGCCGATTGCACCGCCGCCTCTTCAAGCGCACAATCTGCAAACACAATATTGGGGTTTTTACCGCCAAGCTCCAACGATAATTTCTTGAATTTCGGGGCTGCTTCGCGCGCTATCGTTGCTCCCGTTGCCGTACCGCCCGTAAATGAAATTGCCTTCACCAATGGATGGGACACAATAGCTGCGCCCACTTTATTGCCCAAACCATGAACTATATTCAACACACCCGCAGGTAAGCCGGCTTCTTTGCATATATCACCCAACATAGATGCTGTCATCGGTGTTAACTCACTCGGTTTGGCAACAACACAATTTCCTGCTGCTATCGCCGGAGCTATTTTCCAACTAAACAAATACAATGGTAAATTCCAAGGAGAAATACAACCCACAATGCCAATCGGGGAACGAAGAGTATAATTAATTGATGTGTTTTGGGAATGGGATGCCCCCGAAAAATGAACTATCTCCGTAGCAAAAAAACGGAAATTATGCACCGCGCGGGCAATATCCATATTCTTCGACAACCACAGCGGTTTACCTTGGTCAATCGTTTCTGCCAAAGCAAACTCCTCTGCCATTTTTTCAATGCCATCCGCTATACGCAACATAATAGCACAACGCTCCTCAACCCTTGTTTGTGCCCATTGAACGCTTGCCTGCTTCGCCGACTCCACAGCCAATGCCACATCACGCTCATCGCTATCTGCCACCAAAGAATATACTTTACCCGTTGCCGGCTCATAATTATCTAACCATGTCCCACCTTGCGCCGGAACATACTCACCGCCAATAAAATTCAATATTTGCTTCATAAATCACTCCTTTTACATTCTCAATATCTACTTGTCGTCGGCAAAACTATGGCAATTCTCTCTAATATCTTTCACTCCATCGCTCATACCATACACTTTCTTACCGTAGTTTTGCACTTGTTTTTATTCACTCATCAAAGGCACATAACACATGTACGGAGCAATGCAACAATTCCTTGCACAAGAGCTGCAATCCATCACAGATAATGGTCTATACAAAAAAGAACGCATCATCACTTCCCCACAAGGAGCCGAAATCACGGTGGAAGGAAATCAACAAACCCTTCTCAATTTCTGCGCTAATAATTACTTAGGGCTTTCATCACATCCCAAAGTCATCGAAGCAGCAAAACAAACCCTCGATTCACATGGCTATGGGATGTCAAGCGTCCGATTTATTTGCGGCACGCAAGACATTCACAAAAAGCTCGAACACACCATAGCTAACTTCTGTGGAACTGACGACACCATACTCTATGCCGCATGCTTCGATGCAAATGGCGGAGTCTTTGAACCATTGCTCAATGAACTCGACGCCATCATCTCCGATGAGCTTAACCATGCATCCATAATTGACGGCATTCGATTATGCAAAGCAAAACGCTATCGTTACAAATCGTGCAATCTTGAAGACCTCGAAACACAATTGAAACAAGCCGATGCCGACGGAGCAAGATTCAAACTCATAGCTACCGACGCAGTATTCTCCATGGACGGAACCATAGCACCGCTCGACAAAATTTGCGACCTTGCCGACAAATACCAAGCTCTGGTCATGGTGGACGAATGTCATTCCATGGGATTCATGGGCAAACACGGCAAAGGAGTGATCGAACATTGCAATGTCATCGGAAGAGTGGACATCATCACCGGAACTCTCGGCAAAGCACTTGGCGGTGGCATCGGCGGATTCACCACAGGAAGAAAAGAAATCATCGAATTGCTGCGCCAACGCTCAAGACCCTATCTTTTCAGCAACTCACTCCCCCCCTCCGTTGTCGGTGCATCGCAAGCAATCTTTGAAATACTCGAAGAAACAACAGAACTACGCGACACTCTCGAAGAAAACACACTCTATTTCCGCCAACAAATGACAAAACTCGGCTTCGACATCAAACCCGGCGTCCATCCCATAACACCCATCATGCTCTACGATGCCGTCTTAGCACAACAATTCGCCGAACAATTGCTCCACGAAGGCATCTATGTCATCGGATTCTTTTATCCCGTCGTCGCTAAAGGACAAGCACGCATCAGAGTGCAAATCTCAGCAGCACACACCAAAGACCATATAGACAAAGCTCTCGCAGCTTTTGAAAAAATAGGTAAAAAACTCGGTGTCATTCAATAAAAACAAAAAAGGGCAGCTCTCCCGAACTGCCCTAAATTTTATCATCAATTATTTTCAAAATATTACTTGCAGAATTCCTCAATGGCTGCTGCTACATTATTTAGACCTAATTCTTTTGCCCTTTGCAAATCAGCGCAAGCCAATTTCAACTTCCCTTGTTGTCCATACATAATAGCTCGATTATAATACGCATCGGAAAGTCGAGGATTAAGTTCTATCGCTTTAGTAAAATCTGCTATAGAACTTTTATTATCCCCTAAAGCAGATTTAACGTTTCCACGATAAATATACGCCTCCGCAAATTGGTGATTAAGTTCTATTACTTTCGTAAAATCTGCTAGAGATCCTTCTTTATCACCTAAATTTAATTTAGCAGTTCCACGATTAAAATACGCATTGGCATATTGTGGATTAACTTCTATTGCTTTCGTATAATCGGCTATCGCGGCCTCTTTATTACCTAAATTTAATTGAACAGTTCCACGATTAAAATACGCATCGGCATTTTGAGGATTAACTTCTATTGCTTTCGTATAATCGGCTATCGCGGCCTCTTTATTACCTAAATTTAATTGAACAGTTCCACGATTAAAATACGCATTGGCATATTGTGGGTTAACTTCTATTGCTTTCGTATAATCGGCTATCGCGGCATTTTTGTCGCCCAAATCTGATTTAACAACCCCACGATTAAAATACGCATCGGCATATTGTGGATTAACTTCTATTGCTTTCGTAAAATCTGCTATAGCGCCGTCTTTATCTCGTAAAAAATGTTTTACGATTCCACGATTAAAATATGCTTCGAAATATTGAGGATTAATTTCTATTGCTTTCGTATAATCAGCAAGTGCGCCATTGGTTTCTGATTTAACAACCCCACGATTATAATATGCCTTGGCATATTGAGGATTAAGCTCTATCGCCTTTGTATAATCTGCTATAGCACCTTTATTATCACCTAAATTGAACTTAGCAACCCCACGATTTATATATGCATCAGCAAAATGAGGATTAAGCTCTATCGCTTTGTTAATATCTGCTATCGCGCCTGCTTTATCGCCTAAAGTGGATTTAGCATTGCCACGATTAGAATATGCCTCAACATATTGAGGATTAAGTTCTATCGCTTTCGAATAATCGGCTATAGCACCTTCCTTATCTCCAAAAGAGAACTTTGCAAGACCACGACTATAATATGCATCAGCAAATTGAGGATTAAGTTCTATTGCTTTCGTATAATCGGCTATAGCACCTTCCTTATCTCCAAAAGAGAATTTTGCAAGACCACGATTAGAATACGCATTAGCAGCTTGAGGACTAAGCTCTATCGACTTCGTATAATCGGTAATGGCTTCTTTATATAAACCTTTCTCGGCTTTTTCAAGACCTGCTGCAAAATAACTTTCGGCGGTTTGAGCTGTGGCGCTCATCACCGCAGCAATACACACGACAAAAAAAACGATTACTATCTTCTTCATAAAGGCTTTTTGATTAATGGATACATACTATTTCTTCAAAAATATGAAATCTGTGATTAAACCACTATTTCTTACAGTGTTTTTCTATCATTGATGCTGCTTCTTTATGACCTAATTCCTTTGCTTTTTTCCAATCTTGACAAGCACTTTTTTTATTACCAAGATGTAAATATACTATACCCCTGTTATGATATGCTGGAGCATACAATGGATTTAATTCAATAATTTTATTATAATCAGACATTGCTTGTTTTTTGTTTCCAAGTGATAAGTATGCGCTACCTCTAATCAAATATGCATCTTCAAATTTTTGATTTATTTCTATTGCTATGTTAAGATCGGTAATTGCCATTTGAAATTCACCTCTTGAGTAATTTGCCAACGCCCTATTAAAATATGCTTCTACGATTTTAGGATCTAGTTGTATTGCTTTCGTTTGATCTAATATTGCGGATTGATAATCGCCCAGTTTATAATGCGTTGATCCCCTGCTCACATACGCAAAGGCAATCGTAGAATCCAACTCTATTGCCTTATTATGATCAATTAATGAGAATTGATAGTCGCCTAAATTTTTTTGGGCAACACCTCTATTAAGATAGGCATCAACAAAATTTGGTTTACGTTCTAACGTTTTTGTAAAGTCTATGATCGCAGCTCGGTAATTACCAAGTTGTTGATGAGCAAGACCTCTAAAATAGTACGCAGAAACATAATCAGAATTAAGTTCCAAGGAAATGTTATAATCATTGATGGCGGATTCAATATCATTTAATTCTTGTTTTGAACGAGCTCTATTAAAGTATGCAGCAATCATCTTTGGATTGATTCCAATCGCTTTATTGTAATCTAAGATAGCTGATTGGTTGTCTCCCATTTTTGCATATCTAACTCCTCTATTTACAAGTGCAGAGACATTTCGGGAATTGAGTTCTATTGCTTTGCTATAATCAGATAAAGCTAATTGCGATTCATCTAGTAAATCGAATACCAAGCCTCTATTAAAAAAAGCATCAAAATAATTGGGGTCAATCTCTATAACTTTATTAAAACTAGTAATTGCTTCACTAGTATTACCTAGAGTTCTATGTATAACACCTCGGTTGTAATATGCTGCTATAAAACTGGAATCAAGCTCAATAGTTTTATCATAATCCGAAAGAGCTAATCTACTTTCTCCTTGGCTATTGCGTATATTACCTCTGTTTAGATATGCTAATGGGAATTTTGGGTCCAGTTCCAATGCTTTTGTAATATCAGCTAATGCTGATTGATAATCTTTCAGTAAACTAAATATATATCCTCTATTTGTATATGTTAAAACTTCATCAGGATTAAGCTCTAAGACTTTTGTGTAATCTGCTATTGCCATTCTATACTCTTCTAAGGCAGCTCTAGCAGTCCCTCTTTTATTATATGCTTCTTTATACTCATCATCTAATTCTATCGCTTTGGTATAGTAAATAATCGCCTCTCGATAATTATGTGCTATTAATTGCTCATTACCCTTTTCATAATACTCGTCAGCAGTTTGAGAATATGCAACAGCTGCACAAAGGAATAAACTCACAATAATTACTATCTTCTTCATAAAGGCTTTTTGATTAATGGATACATACTATTTCTTCAAAAAAATGAAATCTGTTATTCAATCACTATTACTTACAGAATTCTTCTATCATTGCAGTTGCTTGTTTTAAACCTAATTCCTTTGCTTTTTGGAAATCTGCGCAACCCAAAGATTTTTTACCTTCATTGTAATATATTGCAGCACGATTATAATATGCGTTGGCATATTGAGAATTAAGTTCTATGGCTTTTGTAAAATCGGCAATAGCTCCTTCTTTATCGCCCAATTCTATTTTAACTGTACCACGATTATAATATGCGTTGGCATATTGAGAATTAAGTTCTATGGCTTTCGTAAAATCGGCAATAGCTCCTTCTCTGTCTCGTAAACCAGATTTAGATAAACCACGATTATTATATGTGAGAGTCAATTGAGGATTAAGTTCTATCGCTTTGGTAAAATCAGCGATAGCTCCCTTATTGTCACCTAAAGCAGATTTAGATAAACCACGATTATTATATGCATCAGCAAATTGAGGATTAAGCTCTATTGCTTTCGTATAATCAGCAATTGCTCCTTTATTGTCACCCATATTAAATTTAGTTAGAGCACGGCTATAATATGCCCTAAAATATTGTGGATTAAGTTCTATCGCTTTGGTAAAATCAGCAATCGCACCTTGTTTATCACTTAACTCTATTTTTACTATGCCTCGATTATTATATGCAGCAGCATATTGAGGACTAAGCTTTATCGCCTTTGTATAATCGTCAAGGGCTTCTTTATATAAACCTTTCTCATACTTTTCAATACCTGCTGTAAAATAACTTTCGGCAGTTTGGGCTGTAGCGCTCATCACCGCGGCAATACACACGACAAAAAAAACGATTACTAACTTTTTCATAAGTGCTTTTTGATTAATGGATATATACTATTTCTTCAAAAATAAGGAATCTGCCGTTTGTTCTTGGGATTTACCATCACAGCAGAGCTGTCAATGATTATGCGAAAATGCGTCCACCCCGTCAGACTGCGTCTGCCACCCCTCAATGAGGGGAAGTTTTGAAATGCTGTTCTATTACTATAACAAGTCGTTGAAAGAAAATATAATGTTTAAATAAAAATAAGTAATCTATTTTTTTTGACATATATACTCTTTCAATTTTCCCTCTTGACCTGTGTCGGAAGGACGGGGTTGATAAATTCTCGAAATGATGAATACTGTAACCTAAAATACACTCTTCCTAGTATTTGTTAATTCTATGAAACCACACAGACAAACGACTACCTAAGAAAAGTAATTATATATTCTAGAATGATATTCACAGAACAAAAATCTACAGAGTTATTCATAAAGAATAGTATGAAAAATATGAAAATCAAACTTTGTCATTTACGCACATCTTCTACAAGAATTATCATTCTACAAATTCTAACAATATTAACTTTGAAAAGAAAAAAGGTATTATAAACAAAAAAGAACATAATAACAAGAATTTATCGTACATTAACAATATTCTATGAGATATGAAAATTCTAAAATACTTAGATAACAGTGTTTAGAAGGCATAGCTTGACGACAAAGCAATATTGATTGCCGATCCGTGACTTTCAAGATACATAAAACGTAATTCTAAATTAACCGAAATATCATCCAAAAAAAAATATGAAACTCCTGAAGATGCGGCACCATATCTTGAAACATTTCTATATTCATTACTTGATTCAGAATTTGACAGAGTTCCTACCCCTCCTCCCAAATTTACGAGTAAATAGATTCGATTATGTAAAAATCTAGTGATTGAAAGTCCATACTCCTGAACAGTAATTCGGTTGTTAACAGACTGTTCTTGACTCATATTAGTAATACAAGCATATAAACCTAAATTAAATTTATCAAATGTAAGAGTTGTTAGATGATATCGTAAGGCATAATATGGAGATGTAAGATTGTTCATTGGTACACCACTAATAATTGAGAATACATTAGAATAGGCATTATAACCATTTGAATATAGTTCAATCTGACTTCTATGGAATATAGCACCAGGTTCACAAAAGATTAATGAATCATTCTGATCATAAGACTTAGCGTCATTACTCATCTCATACCTATGTAAATCATAAAGTTGATGAAGTGGATTTGCTGCCAAATATACATTCATACATACGACAAGAGAATTAATGAGTAGTAAGTTTTTTAACACATTTTTCATATTTCAACAACTTAATTATCTTGTTTTGAAAAAACGATACTTTCGTCAAACAATTTGCCGTGAGTACCCTGAATTTCTAGAAGTTCAGAAAATGATAATGGCTCAAATAGACCTTCATTTATACTTCGTTTAATTTGATAAGTTAACAACCCCGGTGTGTAATCTATTTTCCAATCAATGCTTCCTATTTTATAAATCACCTTATATGATGAATCTTTCATCAAAGGTTTCCAATTCTTAGGAAAATGGATGTTTATTTTTCGAATCATTTCTTCACTTTCATAAATGACAACATTATTTTCTCTTTTAACTGTATCACCAATAGTCATATAATTTCTATCAAGCCCCAAGATTCCATTTGTTTGGAGAAGAATTTCGTCAGGTAAAAACACAACAGAATTACCTATGACATAATTTGACTTTATTGCAAATTGTGCAGAAGAATTAATTTTTAAATTCTCTAATTCTAATTTTTTAATATCAAGTGTTACATTTTTATAATTTAGTTTTGATTTATAAATTCTGACTTTATCATCAAAAGATTTATTGTAAAATCGATATATCTCATAATGTGAAGCTGAGCCGTGAAAAACACGGTAATCATCAACAATCATTTTTCCGTCATCGGTAATTTTAATATCCAAACTTTCAATTATTTGCAGCGGTTGAATACTTTTTCTTGGTAAATCAATATAACTGTATGTAAACTCATCATCTGAGGATGAATGCGCAGGCGTTATACGTAGTGCTTTTTGACCCGCAAACTCAACAGGAATAGAATAGTAGGGTAATTTTGAATAGAAAGGAAATACAACGGCTATACCATTATCCAGACTTACATATATACCAGGTTTCATATGTTCTATAGAATGATTAACACCTGAAATATCTCCCCATTTTCGTTCAGTGGCTAAAACATAGCTTGATTCTACTCCGGCATAGTTAAGCAATGCTTGAAAATATGCGACAAGAGCTTTTTCTGGAGCTCTTTTACTTTCAAACACATCATCATAATCAATCCTACTTATGTCAAGATATCGGTCAACCTTATATTCCCGTCTAAGATACGTTAATAATGAGTCTAATTTTTCATTACGAGATTTACAATTTTTAATAATATCATCTACCTTGTATTTTAATTTATTGGAGATTGTATTTTTATAGAACATAAAATTCCAAACAGATTCTACGGAACGTTGAAACGTTGACTCTTTTCCCATTTGATCTATATACAATGAAATTACTAAAGGCGATGTTCTAACAAAAAGATCCTCCGAGTATGGTTCATATTTTACGGGAGCTACATTTTTTTTCTCGAAAATAAAACATGTTTTGTGATCATTCTTATCATTAGTCATAGTTAAATTTTCTTTTAAATCTTTAGGTAGATCTTGAACGTATGGTTTCAAGATTGTTGGTATAGTATATGTTAGCTTATAATTTATACACGGGTAATTCAACTGTAAGGGAAGTACAACAAATGATGTTCTTCCGAGCGAATATGAATAACCTATACCATGCTCTACTTCATAACCATATTCAACGATGCTACCTTTAACAATATTCGGAAAAGCAATTTTATAGAATATATCCCCATTTTCTTCTATTTCTGTCAGATCATCTATACTCAAGAACTTAACCCATCCGTCGGGATTCCTAATAACCGCATAGAATTTTCGTGACGAAGATGAACCTTTTGGGAAAGAGAGCGTTGTGAGTTGTTCGTTATCCTTATTAATTATCAAGTACTTTGCTGAAACTATTTTATATGTATATTCTATCTGTATTTGATCATAAACAGTACTGTAATGAATAAAGACAGCATCATTACCTTTATACTTTTCAAGCAAAGTATTAGGATTATACTTTATTGCTTCTTGAGGATTTTCTTTTTTCTCATTCAACAGATAGGAGCGTCTATGAAATGAATCATACGTTAAACATCCATTAATTATTACCGAACTTAGTGTTATAATTATTACTGTAAAATAAATTCTCATACTCTATCTATAATTAATAATACAATATTTATTTCGACTTGATGATAACTCGTCAATGAAATTAAAGAAAGTACTTTTTTTATCTTTAGTAATAAAATTCGAATTCCAAATCAATTGCGAGGACATAACAATATCATTATCTAAAGTTGTACCTGATTCTGTTGAGAGAAACACCCCTGCTCTATTTCCGACTTCTTTCTTTGACGGTGAAATTAATGAGTATTGATTACTTGAAATCGTAAGTTTAAAAGCAATATTCACTAATTTTTTAAAATACAGAGGCAACGAATCTTTCTTTCTGACAAACACTTCCTCATCAATGACCGTAAACGGTAGATGAGGAATATAAATATTTTTTTGGGTTTTTACTATAAAATTATTCAACAAACCATTTACTGTAAAAACTGCTTCGGTTTTTGTAATTTCTTTAAGGGACAGATTAGACCATTGTATTTTCGGAAAGTACTCTGCTAGTTCTCTACGAACATATTCTAATCCCTTATCTAAATTACCTATATCAATATAATACTGAAAAACGCCGAGTTTCTTGTTTTTAAGTGTAATTGTTCCTACAGATTCCAGTTCACCTTGAAGTTTAGTTGTTAAATCAACGACAAAACTCGAAGACTTTGTTGTATCTTCATTAGAATAAATGAAATAAGGATTATTTTCATTAAGTATAAAAACTGGTTTATTAATATCTCTGTCTGGTAAAAATCCAAACTCGACTGTCCTCTCTGTTGGATCAAACAATAATTCCATATCATTGATAACAGTGTAACAAATCATATGGTTAAACTGATTAAGGTACACTTTTTCATCTATATAAAATGTGGGATTAGTATTAATCAATGCTAAATGTACTTTAATACCAAAAAGTTCTGCTATTTCTTTTACAAGTAATGCTTTATCTTTACAGTCACCAAATTTCCGATGAAAAACTTTCGATGCATTTCGTGGAATAAAAGCACCATAATCTTGTTCTTCAGCTATGTACCTTACGTTTGTCCGAACCCAGTCATATATCATCTTTATTTTTGCTTCATTATTAGGCAATTTGAGAATCCGATCCTCAAGTTCCCTTATATCTTCATTTACTAGCTTAGGTAATTGATTGATTTGATTCATATACCATTTTGTAAAGCCAGCATGAGAGTTACTAAACAAATCTACATTGTCTTTCTTTATTGAAAATTGAAATACTCCGTGTAATGAATTATAAGGGAAAAATGGCAAATAATCAAATCGTGGTATTTCTTTAATTGTAAATATTGTCCGGCCACTCGTTCTTTCTATTGAAAAGGGAATACTACTACGTGAAAACCAAGTATGACAATCAATTATAGTATTATCAGAGTGGTTAAATTCAATTGATATTATTTCCAAAGAATCTGTATTATAGATAAATAGTGGTTCAAAGTACAGAGGATTATTACACTCCTTCTGGTAAGAGACATCTAGTTTCATCAGCGAACTAACATGAACTTTTGAATAGTCAATTAAATGGATATAGTTATCATCAAGAAAAACATCTTCATTACTATCATTATATTTTGCAATCCTATCAATTTTTTCTCCATTTAACTTTGCTTCGACATTATATATTTCACAACGGCTCGGTTGAAAAATTCGGAATTTACATTCTTTCGGTAATGGGACAGTATAGTATGTCTTAGTGACTTTACCTTGCATTACAAATGAAAAAGAATTGTCACTTTCTTTAATCGTGTACTTCAGAAATTCCCTTACACTAGTCCGTGGGTTATCTTTACTAAAGACTTCTGTAAATACCACGCAAAGAACTATTGCATGTATTGCAAAATACTTCATAACTTTGTTCACCATACAACGTAAAACTTTGATTAATCTAATCATTAGACTATTATTACAAAAATACTAAAATTACATTGAAATTGATTAAACAAAATCCGGGAAGTTGAATGTTTGTGTATTTGCTCAAACAACAACAAGTTATACTTACAGAACAACTCCCTTACATGAACTTGACAAAAATACAAAAAAGCAAGATAGTAACAATCTGTGTACAGGTTCTTAAAGAAAAAAATACTTACAATTCGCTCCCAAAAGTCTCTATACTCAATTATACTTGCATTATGCACAAACTAAAAACTTGGTTTATGGGTTGAATTTATTCTATGATACGATGCAAATTCTCATTGAGTTCGCTCATGGTGGCGAAGATGTGGTCGGCTGTGGTGATGGTTAGGTCTTGGCTATTGCCTATATAGATGGTGCGGACGCCGGCGGCTTGTGCGGCGATGATGTCGCTTTGGCTGTCGCCTATCATCCATGATTGTTGTGGGTTGATATTCCATTGTTGGATGGATTCTGTAATCATGCCCGGGTTGGGTTTGCGGCGGTGGTCATTGTCTTGGGCAAGCGATGTGCAGAATCGTATGTCGTCGAAGTCTGCGCCTGTTGCTAAGCGGATGTGTTGTTGCATGTGGGTATGGATGCGGCGCAGGTCATGGATGGTCATGAGTCCTTTGCCGATGCCTTGTTGGTTGGTGATGACTATGGGTATATAGTTTTTATGGATTGCATAGGCAAAGACGGTGAAGAAGTCGGGTATGAAAACAAATTCTTCCGTTGTGGTGATATAGCCCCCTATTTTTCTGCGATTTATGATGCCGTCACGGTCGAAGAAAATGGCTTTATTTTTTGTAGTATCGTGCATCGTGATTGTGATGGTCTGTTTCTATGAAGAGTTCGTCTATGATGCTGTCGAATGATTTGTATATGCTTTCCCATGAGTGATAGCGTTCGACAATTTCTCTTGCGTTTCGTGCGAGTCTGTCGCGTTCATGAGGGTTGCGCAGCAAGAACAGCACATGCGCAATGATTTCTTCGTCGGTAGTGCCGATGAGTACGTCACGTCCATGTTCTACGGGTATGCCTTGTATGCCTGTTGGTGTTGTGACGACGGGGCAAGCGCATGCCATTGCTTGGAGTATTTTGTTTTGTATGCCGGAGCCGCCTTGATGTGGGTGGAGAAATATTGCCGCCGATTGCATATAGTCTTGCATTCGAGGTACATTGGGATATACTTTTATGTGGTCATTTTGCAATTTATTGACTAATGAGCTTGGGGATGTTCCGACGATGGAGAATGTGACAGATGGAATTTCTTTTTGAATAATGGGCATCAGCTCATTTGCAATTTTTTTTACCATCATTTCATTAGCCCATACATCTAATTTTCCGGAGAAAAGCAGTCCGCTTCTTTGTTCTTGATTGTAATTTGGGGCGAAAGTGTCAAGTTCCACTCCATTAGTGAGCAAACGATATTGTGCGGCGGGGTTTTGTTTTCTCATGCCTTCGATATCGTCATGGGTGACAAGTGTTGTTATGTCGAAGTATCGTGTGACATCGGGTTCATATTCACGAAGTTTTTTGACTTCCCACCAACGAATGAGTTTTTGTTTAAGACTGTCGGATGCTTGGTATGAACGTGATTGGTACATTGTTCGGCAATCTTCGGCGATGAGTATTTTGGGGAAAGATTTGTATTTGATGTATTCTGCAGTTCTCATGAAGAATGAGATTCCGAGATCGAATTGTCTTTCACGGCATAATTGATCCACCACGTTTGCAAATTCGGGTTGATTGTAGAATGCGATTTCTAATGGTTTTCCATTGATCATGCTTGCTACGCATCTCATTCCTGCTTTGACGGGATTGAGTACGATGGTGTGGAGTTCTATGCCGAGGTCACGGATTGCCGCAAGTTGCTCGGGTGATGGTAATCTTCTGTGATTGAATGTGACGAGTGTTACATTGTTGCGGTGGGCAAGATGCTTGAGCAAGTGATATGATTTGATTCTGTCACCGCCATAGAGAGGAAAAGGGAATCTGGGGGTGAGGAATAATATATCAAGAGGTTTTCTGTGATGATACACACCGTTTGTATGTGATTTTCCGTTTAAGACCGTTTGCATTAAGTGAGTTTTCGCAAAGTGAAACGAATATTAGCCGCCGAGAAATAACATTCGTGAATTTTTTAGTTGCTCGGCAACCCTATACACCGCAGAATTCACGTAAAGTTCCATTTCGTGGTGCAAAATTACACAAAACGGTTAGAAGGCATGAATCCGAATTGTTTTGGATGATACATTTTCTTAACATTGGCTAATTTTGACCATTGGGATTTGCCCATTTTTTGTAAAATTCTTTTGTTATTGGTATGAGCATGATTGCCCAAAGTATGAAGTTGAGTGTGTGATGTTCTTTGGGTGGTGTATGGAGGTAGAGCGCGTATGTTGCCATTTGTATTGTTGTGATAAGAGCTATGGATTGGAAGCGTGTGATGATATTGAGTGCTAAGATTGGAACGAAGTACCATGTGTGGACTTTGGGGCTTAGTATGGTAAAACAGAGCAACATAGCTAAGGCGATAAGGAAGAATTGTGCAGTGAGTGTTTGAGTGTGTTGTTGTTTGGAGCGTTTGTACCAGAAGGCAGCAAGGGCAATGAGAGCTGCAAGACGTATGAAGGTGAGTAATGTGGGCGCTTTATGCCACCATTGTTGGATATTGTGCAGGGCGAGTAGTTCACGGATGATTATGAGTGGGGGCGAGTTAAATGCAGTTCGGTTATAGAATTGGAGGACATTGGCAAATTGTTGTAATGATTCGGGTTTATAGAGGAATGGCGCAGATATGGCGATGAGTGAGGTTATTGCTGTGAGTATGATAATGATTTTGTTGCGCCATGTGAGTGTCCGGAGAGCGATGAGTGGCAATATGAGTACGATGGGGTAAATTTTGATTGCTGCCATAGCGCCTATTATTGTTCCTATTACTAATGCGAGCATTGGTGTTTGCGTGTGGAACAGTCGTGAGGCGATGATTGCCATGAATATGATAAGTGGCAGAATCAATCCTTCATTGTGTGCTTGTCCCATAATTTCAATGACGGGTAAAGGGCTAAGAGCGAAGAGCAATACTCCTTTGTTGATGGAGTGTGATAGTATTGTTCTGGCTTTGGCGATGAGCGCGAAGGTTATTATTTCCATGATGAAGAGTATGGATTTCCATCCCATGAGAGCGGCAAACCATCCATCAGACCATAGTTCCCCTATCCATACGCCGAGAGCAATCCATAGTTCGGCTAAGGGTGGATATATGGCGGGAAATTGTTTATATGCCATGAGGTTATAGCTGGCATTACGCAGATGATGATACAGTGGCGAATCGGCATTTGCATCGAAGGGGTTCATACCATGAACGGTGACATGTCCATACCATAGATAGCCGAAAACATCATCGGAAAGCCAAGGGAGCATGGGAAATAGAATCATTCGCGGCACAAAGAAGAGTAAGGCAAGCAAGAGCAATGAGGGCATTGTTGTTCTGAGCGTATTCCACAGCAATGCTGCGATGATAGAATGGACTGAGAGCGCTGCCAGAAAATAGGAGATGGACTCGGGATTGCGGACGGGTGGTATGATGATGTATATTGCATAGATGATGAGATAGAGCAATACAAGGAAAAACGTCAGAAAAGGCGTAGATTTGTGTTGGAGAAATGTTGTCAGATATTTATTCATAGTAAAGTAATCAATCATGAACACAAGATTAGCCGAAGCTCGGAGCATTGAAGAGCGTATAATCCGCGACCGTCGTAGTTTACATGCGAATCCGGAATTGTCATTTCAGGAGTTTGCAACGCATTCGTATATTTCTTCACGTTTGAATGAGCTTGGCATTGAGCACAAAACTATCGGTGAAACGGGTATTGTTGCTACAATTGGTCATGGAAAACATTGCGTTGGTTTGCGTGCGGATATTGATGCTTTGCCGATAATGGAGGAAACAAATCTGGATTATGCTTCACAGAATGCGGGTGTGATGCATGCCTGCGGTCATGATGCTCATACAGCGATGTTATTGGGCGCAGCTTCTTTATTGAAGCAAAAAGAGCAAGAATTGCAAGGAACTGTTAAGTTAATATTTCAACCCGGGGAAGAGAAAGTGCCGGGCGGAGCCAGCATTTTGATACGTGAGGGTGTGTTGGAGAATCCGCGTGTGGAGGCGATGTTTGGTCAGCATGTATTTCCGGAGGCAAATGTTGGGACAATTCAGATGTGTGAGGGTTTTGTTATGGCTTCAGCGGATGAATTGTATTGGACAATACGAGGGAGCGGATGCCATGCTGCGCAGCCCCATTTGGGTAAAGACCCGATTTATGTTGCTTCTGCCATCATCACACATTTACAAACTTTATTAACCAAAACAAAGAATCCATTGTCGCCCGGGCAAGTGACTGTTACTTCCATCCATGGCGGTTCTGCAACGAATATTGTTCCGGAAACGGTTGAAATGAAAGGGACATTGCGTTCATTCGATGCTGAGTGGCGCGAGCTGACAATTAATCACATAGAGCAACATTCACGGATGATTGCGGAAATGCATGGTTGCACTGCCGAAGTGACGGTATTGCGCGGCTACCCTGCCGTGATTAATAATGCAGAAACAACTTCTTTTGCATGGTCTTTGGCGCAAAGGACTATTGGCAGCGATAATGTGCATGTATTTGAGCCGAAGATGTGGGGAGAAGATTTTGGTTTTTATGCGCAGCTCATTCCTTGTACTTTTTGGCTTTTGGGAGTGCGCCCTCCAACAGTGGAGAGTATGCCGGGTTTGCATCATCCACGCTTTGCACCGGATGAAAATGCTTTTGCCATTGGGACGGCAATGCTTGCAGGTGCGGCGATTGATTACTTGAAGGAACGTGCATATATAGCATAGAATGTGCTTAATGTGACGCATGTAAAAAAAAACTGAATTACACAAGAACAAATGACCTTGAACATATAAGATATTATCGCTAATTTAGACAAAGATTTCAATATTTAAGGAGTCGCCCAATCACATATAAGTGTTAAGTATCACTCAAAGAAAGCAACTTCCTCACGTTACAAAAACGTGATTTTATATAATTATCGGGTGAAGGAGAATTGCGCTATGAAAGTGTATGATGCGCACCATATTAGAAATATCTGCCTCATGGGTCATGCGGGCAGCGGCAAAACAACATTAGCCGAAGCAATGCTTTTTGAATCGAAAGAAATAACGAGGCGTGGCAGTGTAGAAGAAAAGTCCACGGCATCCGATTATCACGACATTGAGCATGAACGCGGCTCTTCGGTATTGGGTACGGTCTTATTTGCAGAATGGAAAGATTATAAAATCAATATCATTGACACGCCCGGCTATGATGATTATGTGGGCGAAGTGATAAGTGCCTTACGAGTAGTGGACACCGCCATCATGGTGCTGAATGCGGCTCATGGAGTGGAAGTGGGCACAGAAACGCTCTGGAAATATACCGAACAATTCCACACACCTGTCATCTTTGTTGCCAATAAGGTGGACTCCGATCAATCGAATTTTGATAAAACAGTGCAACAAGCCAAAGACCGATTCGGCAGACAAGTCACTGTGGTACAGTATCCGCTCAATGAAGGGAACGCATTCAATGCCATCATTGATGTGTTAAAAATGACAATGTATAAATTTCCTGCTGAAGGCGGCAAGCCTGAAAAATTACCGGTACCGGAATCTGAACGAGAAAAAGCCAATGCACTTCATCGTGAACTTATCGAAATAGTGGCAGAAAACGATGAAGAATTGATGTCACAATACTTTGAAAAAGGTGAATTGGACGAAGATGAAATCCGCATAGGTCTTAGAAAAGCGATGGTTGAACGGCTCATTTGCCCTCTCTTTGTGACCAGTGCAAAAAAAGATATGGGCAGCGGACGGATAATGGGATTTATAGATAATGTGGTGCCCGCGCCGGTAGAAATGCCTCCTAAAAAAACAGTTGATGGTAAAGATTTAGTGTGCGACCCACAAGGCAAGCCATCACTCTTTGTTTTTAAATCAATGAGTGAGCCACACTTGGGTGAAATGTCCTTTTTCCGTGTATATTCGGGTACCATCCATCATGGGCATGATTTAGTGAATGAGCAAACCGATGTCACTGAGCGATTGGGGCAAATTTTTGCAGTCAATGGTAAAAGACGAGAAGATGTAGCGCATCTTTATGCGGGTGATATAGGTGCAACGGTGAAGCTGAAAAATACCCATGTCAATAATACATTGCATGAAAAGGGTGAGCATCTTGTTTTACCTTCCATTGAGTTCCCCGCCCCCAAAGTGCGCATAGCTGTTCATACAACGAAAAAAGGTGAGGAAGACAAATTGGGAATGGCACTGCATCACTTACATGAAGAAGACCCTACTCTTATTGTGGAACATTCACAAGAATTAAAGCAAACGCTCATACTAGGACAGGGTGAAATGCACTTAAGTGTTGCAAAATGGCGATTACAAAACAGATTTAAAGTTGATATTGAGTTTACAGAACCTAAAGTACCGTACAGAGAAACAATTCAAAAAAGTGTCAAAGGAATGTATCGCCATAAAAAACAATCAGGCGGCGCAGGACAATTTGCAGAGGTTCACATGATTGTTGAACCGTATCACGAAGGTATGCCTCATCCGCATGGCGTTTCGGTGCGCGGAGAAGAAAAGCATGAATTACCATGGGGTGGACAATTAGTGTTTCTAAACTGTATCGTGGGTGGTGTCATTGAAGCACGTTTCATGCCGGCAATATTGAAAGGTGTTCTGGAGAAAATGCATGAAGGTCCCATCACCGGTTCCTATGTCCGCGATATACGGGTATCAGTATTCGATGGAAAAATGCACCCGGTGGACAGTAATGAAGCAGCATTCAAGACAGCGGGGCGCATGGCATTTCGTGATTGCTTTATCCAAGCCGATCCTAAGTTATTAGAACCGATATATGATGTGGAAATTGTCACTCCCGATGACTACATGGGCGAAATCATGAGTGATATTCCGGCACGTCGCAGCATCATTATGGGAATGGAAGCCGATGGTCATTATCAAAGAATCAAATGCCGTATGCCTTTGTCTGAATTGGACAAGTATTCCTCGTCATTGAGGAGTATGTCGCAAGGAAGAGCCACTTTTTCCAGTGGTTTCGCTGAATATGCAGTTGTGCCGTCACAGTTGCAACAAAAACTGCATAATGAGTATATAGCGCATCAACATGATGAAGAATGAAGCAAAATATTTATACAGATTCTTGAACATTACAATTGTTTTGCATTGTTTAACACTCAATTTATCGTATATTTGTGTTCTATACTTTGTATTAAACATCGAAAACGGAGTTCAACAATGGCTAAACGCTGCCAAATAACAGGAAAAACAGTTCTTGTGGGTAATAATGTTTCCCATGCTAACAATCGCACTAAACGTCGTTTTTTACCGAATCTTCAGAAAAAACGCATCTGGGTTGCCGAAGAGCAACGCTGGGTAACAATGAAAATTTCTACAAGTGCTCTTCGCACATTAGATAAAAAAGGATATACAGCGATGATGCGTGACCTTCATGCATAATCGTCTCACAAGGACTTACATTACAGCCCTGCCGGAGTAATTCGGCAGGGTTTTTTTTTGCTTTAACCGGCACCATGATTCAATGAATTTTTTGAATTGCAGTCTTTCATCGTAATTTGCATTTGGTTTATTGATTTATAACTTGTAACGGTAACACTCTATGTCTCAATTATTGGAAGTCCGCAATCTTGTCACAGAGTTCCGCTCTGAAAAAAGAGTAACGAAAGCGGTAAATGATGTTTCTTTTTCACTCAAAAGAGGCAAAACGCTTGGTATTGTCGGGGAAAGTGGTTCCGGTAAATCGGTCACATCACTTTCTGTCATGCGATTAATACCCGACCCTCCCGGAAAAATAACTCAAGGAAGTATTCACTTTTATGAAAAAGACGGCAAGGCAACTGACTTACTGACCTTACCTGAAGATACAATGCGCACTTATCGCGGTAATAGGATTTCGATGATATTTCAAGAGCCTATGACCTCGCTCAACCCTGTGTTTCGATGTGGTGACCAAATTATTGAAGCCATTTTGCTGCATCAACAATGCAGCAAAGCGGAAGCGCGCGAAAAAACGTTGCAATTATTGCGTATGGTGAAGTTGCCCAGACCGGAAACAATGATTGACCAATATCCACATCAATTATCGGGTGGACAAAAGCAAAGGATAATGATTGCTATGGCTATGTCATGTAATCCGTCTTTGCTCATTGCGGATGAGCCGACAACCGCTTTGGATGTGACTGTGCAAGCTACTATTCTAGATCTTATGAGAGAGCTGCAAAAAGAACATGAAATGGCTATGATGTTTATTACCCACGATCTTGGCGTTGTAGCTGAGATTGCAGATGACGTCATTGTGATGTATAAAGGTAAAATTGTCGAAACAGGCTCCGTTCAACAGATATTCGAAGACCCACAACATCCTTACACTAAAGGCTTACTCGCTTGCCGCCCACGGCTTGATATGAAATTGAAGGTATTGCCAACAGTACGTGATTTCATGGAAGAACATCCGGATGGCAGCATTTCTGAACGTTCGCATGACGGGGTGACGGAGGTTTTGACGCGTGTGGCAATTACCAAAGATGAAATTGCATTACGCAATTCAGTGTTAGCTCAGACTACTCCCCTGCTTTCTGTCAAAGACCTTCAAGTATATTTTCCCATTCGTACCGGACTTTTCAGTAGCATTAAGGGATATGTAAAAGCTGTTGACACCATTACATTCGATGTGAAACCCGGCGAAACACTCGGCTTGGTTGGTGAATCAGGTTGCGGAAAAACAACAACAGGAAGAGCAATTTTGCGATTAGTCGAGCCAACGGGTGGGTCGGTACACTTTAATAACAAAAATGTGACCGAGCTTTCCTCATCTGAACTCAAAACTCTTCGAAGAGATATGCAAATTATTTTCCAAGATCCTTACAGTTCACTCAATCCGCGATTATCTGTGGGCAGTGCCATCATGGAAGTCATGCGGGTACATTCAATTTTTAACTCCGATAATGAACGTAAAGATTATGCTCAATACCTTTTAGATAAAGTAAATTTACTGCCTCACCATTTTAATAATTATCCGCATGAATTTTCGGGTGGGCAAAGACAAAGAATCTGTATTGCTCGCGCTTTAGCCATGAAACCAAAGTTTATTATTTGTGATGAATCGGTATCTGCTTTGGATGTGTCTGTTCAAGCCCAAGTGCTAAATTTATTGGTTCAATTGCGTGATGAGTTTAATCTTACGTATATTTTTATCTCACACGATTTAAGTGTCGTAAAATTTATCAGTGACAGAATTGCCGTAATGAATGCAGGGAAAATCGTCGAAATGGAATATGCCCAACAATTGTACGATATGCCAAAAGAGGAATATACTCGATCATTAATCAATGCTATTCCGAAAGGGACAGTAGAAGATATTAGAAAAAGAAAAATTTCCCAATAATACATCAATGTAACATGAAAAATATTTTATTATCTTTTCTTTTTTTCGTTTGCAGTATCATTTCAACAGATACTCTCTATGCGCAAAATAAGTCTGCCGATATAAAGCGAATAATAACACTCACTAAAGCTGAGGACTATGTGCGGTCATTTTCAAAAATAATGACGCAAAAACTACAATCTACGTTTCAAGACCAATTTAAGAATGTAAAAAACAAAGCACAGGTAAACACATTCATGACAAAAGTGCAACGTGAAGTCAGCGTCATGTTTGATAATATTCTGAAAAATGATATGGAAGATATGTTTGGCAAACTGTTTACTGATTCAGAAATTAAAGAGATTCTTGCGTTTTATGAAAGTCCGACGGGCAAAAAACTTCTCAATATCACAAACCCTCTTTCTCAACAAATCACCAAATTGATTGAAAAAAAGTACACTCCACAGCTCACTCTTACTTTACAAAACGAAGCACGCAAAGTCACACAATCAAAGTAAAACATCATGAAAAATAATAATGTAAAACGATACGAACGTAGAGAATTTATTAAAATTCTTTCTATTGCCGCTGCAAGTTGTGCAAGTACATGCCTGTATGCTTGCAGCGAAAGCACAAGTTCTCCGGTCACTCTGACAGGAAAAAAAATAGAAGTACGCTTAGAAGACAATGCTACATTACTCACCGTCGGCGGTTCTGTTCGTAAAACATTTTCGGAAGTAAATAATGGAAGACCGGTACTTATTGTCAGAACTTCAGAAACATCGTTTCGCACTATGACAATGGTATGTACACATCAGGGTACAACGATAAATAATCCGTCAGACAATAAAAAAGTAATTTGCCCTAATCATGGAGCACAATTTAGTATAGCCGAAGGTAATTTTGGAAAAAATATCGGCGGTCAATCCACTGCTGATTTACAGACATTTGAAACAACATTTAACCCAACGAACAACACTCTCACAATTACATTTTAAGAAAATTCGGATAAAGCGTGCTATTAAACTAAAATTATTATGAAATCTATTCCATCTTTAGCTAGTATTGAAGGGCGGGCTTTATTACACGCAGCATATAAAGAATTACGTTATGAACGAAGGAACGGAATGTTTTCGACTCTTATTATCTGCTGGAGAATATGTACTACAGAACAGTCTTTTTCTCGATATACTTCCATAGACTATTCTATGGAAGAACCATTGGGAATAGTATCGGGTACTTCATTGTGGATGCAAGAAATAATTAACCGATTTCATTTTGCAACCGTAAACTCTTTTGTGTATTTTGGGGCAGCTATCTTGCTTGTTGTCATTGGTTTACGTAGAGTTTTTGACGCAATGGTTCCCGACACAGTAGTAATTTCATCAATTGTCTTAGAAGCGATGATGTTGATTTTTATGTTTGTTGTCATGTTTTTCACACCCTCTGATGCGGAGGATATTGCTTTAGAAAACAAAGATGAGCATAAAGACCCCCTAGATGAAATTGTGAGAGAAATAGGCGAAATTTCCCGTGACTATGCTTCAATTTCCGTACGATTAGACTCTATTGCGGATAACTTAGAAACAATAGTCAAAATTCAAGAAGAATTAACGGGCGCAACCCATACTGCAATTCGCACTGCTACCGCTGCTGTTGCTCCCAATCCGGAATTATTACAAACGATGCAAATGACTACTACGGCATTAAAAGAATTAACAAGAACTGTTCAACAAGTTACAGAGGCAGCCAACAGCATTGAGAAAGCAAATATAGAACAAGCCGTTCGCAATGAATTAGCACGAATAATTGGTAACAACATACAAAACAATCATGCGTAACAGTCTTAATAGAAGACCTTTTGTAGAAATATATTTTGTTCTCTATCTTTCGGCTTTGGTATTACTCTTGCCCGACGGACCTACAGAACAGTCAAAAGATAATGCCGACATTCTCTCCGCTGTTCTCCAACAATCGTTTAATGCCATTCCTGAACAACCTGTGTTAAACTGTATTATTGATGCAGAAAATACTAATAACATAATTCACTTCGATTCACTTAATCATATTCTGTTTGGCGGCTCAATCAAAGATCTTGAATACGAAGCAATTATCGAGGACTTAATGACAAACGAACAACTCGTTTTAGTAAAAGATCGCATTTCACCGTCGCCGATGTTTTCGCTACAGTATATTCAAGCATCTCAAACAGCTCGTTTTTCTTGGAAACCCCCTTTACAATTCGATAAAAAAGATCACTCTTTTATCGTAAAAATTCGTGCCTCCGCAACACCTACTTCATTTAATGGTAATATTGCATTAGACAAAATGATGCAAGAATCGGGAACCAAAGTAACGACGGAAACGTCGTTCATGATAAACATAGTTTATAAAAAAAGTGGCGACCCTGCTAGCAATCCGATAGCCCAAAAAGATACATTATTTGTTCTGCCGCAAAACAACACACAAAATGCAACAAATAATTCGGGAGCACAGGTATCACTTGCGATGTTCACAGCCCAACCACAACTTGAGCAAATTCAATCTATATCAACAGCACAATGGCACAATAGCATATATTTAGGTGGAATTAATAATTTAGCTGATTTAAAAAGAACACCGATTGTAAGAATTGACGGCAGTGGTGTGCAACAAGGTGGCACGGCTGAAATTGCCGAAGTTCGAGGTAATCAAATCATACTCAGTGGACGCACACCATTAGCCGGTTTGATGAAAGTCAATGTTATTGCAGAACGCCGAGCTGACGCTAAGCAAGTGTCCACCACATTTATTGTTGAAACCCAACCGATGCAATCACCCGTTTTACCTACTGAAATGAATCCGGGCATCACCTATACTTTTGACCCCAAAATGCCACAGTCACTCTCCATAGATTCTAAAGCATTGCTGCGCTATTCCAACGGCACAGATATCGTTTCAAGTCCAAAGGGGTCACCATTTACTTATACTCCCTCTTTATCGGACACAGGCAGAACTCTCTATTTTGAACGATGGTTTGGCGGAAAAAAATCCGGACAATCCGTCGCTATCGTTGTAAAAGATTATCCCGCGCCCGAAATAGTGGACATCGTCCCCACAGGTCAAGACAATGTAATACAAGTAAAAACAAGGTGTTATGGATTAGTAAAAGGTAAAAAAAACGAAGTCAAAATCGAGATTACCGAAGGGAATGGTTCAGTCCGCGATTTACGTGGTTCTATTCAGTACTTAGAAAACAATGTGACAATTCAGACTTTTAAAATTACTACTGTGGGGGTCGTAAAGTTTAGGGCATTTGACCAACGAGGTGTTCGTTCAACAATCCGCAAAGGCGGGGAATAGATTATTGCAACAACTACCGTTTCTCGTTTCTGTTCTGTATTTTTGTAATCGAATGAAGTTCTCAATGTATGAACTTATCACAATCACCGAAATCAAGGATTAACATACTATGAAAAAAATATTGGTCTGGCTTCTCTTCATTGTAACGTACTTTGGTATGAATGGAGAAGCGTTATCGTTGACCACACCCAATATATTGGCAAAAAAAAGCAATGGTTTTTTGCGTAATATTGGACAATGGGATTCAACGATACTCTTTGTCAATAATATATTTAGTCGGCAAAAACAAATTCTTACAGCCAAAAGTTGTTTAACTCTTGGGGAATTTACCACACCCCCGTCACAATCATTTTTCATAGACACAGAGCATAATAAATACTCACAATACAGCATAGGTTTGCGTTTTGATGATGCTTTATCATTTATCAATGAAAAAAAGACAGTACATAGTAATACCCATTTTATTGGCAGTGATAAATCCGTTCATAATGTGCCACTCGTCAAAACTGTCGAAGCATTTATAGGAAACAATTACTGTGAGATAACAATTGATGAAAATGAAAATACTGTTTATACAATCATTCTTAAATCAAATACCACTTTTCAATACTATATTGACGGAATCAAAAATATACAGAGAGAAAAAAAGTTCGCAAAAGGAAATACACCTCTTGGTGAAGTGTTCATTAGCGAGCCACATTTATCTGCTCTCACGGATAAAGGCGAATATAAATCAATACCATTTGAATGGGAAATAGGAAATGATGGTAAATGTTCCATCATAGCTTCAGAATCAACATTTTCAGAATTACGGCTTGTGTTGACTCAACCAAGTTTTTCATCATTACTCAATGGCTCAAACGATGATGAAGCAAGTTCGGTACAAGTGGATTCTTCGAGATTTATCTATGTCGCCGGCGAAACAAATTCGCAAGATTTCCCCATTACTGCCGGAGCATATCAAACCACGCTCAAAAATTCGCGCGACTGTTTTATTGCTAAATATTCTCCTGACGGTTCTCAACTGATTTACTCTACATTTGTTGGCGGTGATGGTATTGACCGCGCTTTGGATATTGCCGTACACAATGATGGGAAAGTGTATATCACCGGTTCAACAACATCTGATAATTTCCCATTATCTGCCAATCCATTTCAAAACAAAAGAAAAAATTTAGACCAAGGAAGTGATGCCTTTATTGCTGCATTACAAAGTGATGGAAAATCATTACTCTACAGCTCGTACTTTGGCGGTCAGTTCAATGATGTGAGTGAAAGTATTGTTTCAGATAAATCAGGTTTTATTTATATTACCGGTAAAACCGACGGACCAAAAGAATTCCCCATAAAAAATGCCTTCCAAAATGTATTTGGTGGTGGAACAAGCGATGGTTTTATTACAAAATTCTCGCCTGATTTATCATCAATTATATATTCCTCTTTTCTTGGTGGTGAGTTAGATGATTATCCAAACGCCTTAACTGTCAATGACTCAGGTTCGGTGTTTGTTGTTGGTCAAACCCAGTCGCGCAAGTTTCCGGTCACGCCATTTACAGTATCAAATGTATTTGCAGGCGGCATTTTTGACTCATTTATCACACGAATATCTAATGATGGTTCTTCAATTTCTTATTCAGCACTTATCGGAGGTTCAGGAGACGATATTGCGACAAGTATTGTAACGGATATTTTCGATAATGCTTATGTAGTGGGCAATAGTAATTCTGCCAATTTTCCAATTACAGTCATTGCAGCCGACACATCGTACAATGGTAAAACAGATGCTTATTGTTACAAACTTTCGCACAATGGCGGACGTTTTTTATTCAGCAGTTTCATTGGGGGCACTAATGATGAATATGCTCGCAGTGTTAGCATTGACCCATGTTTTGCTGTGTATATAAGCGGCTATACAAACTCAAACGATATACCGATAAGTGATAACCCCATACAAAACCAATTAGGGGGCGAATTTGATGGTTTTCTCACAAAAATAAATGCTGACGGAAATTTATTTGTGTATGGAACATATATAGGTGGCTCTTCCGATGATAAATGTTTAGCAAGCACAGTTGATTCTACCGGTGCGGTAATGCTTGTTGGTTACACAACCTCAGCTAATTTTCCGTCCCAAACATCGTACAAAGCTAAAAAAGATGCTTTCGTAACAAAAATTCAAGTCGGTATCTTGCCTTTATCCCCGAAAATTAATGCCGATGGTCCACTTTCTTTCTGTGCGGAAAATGGTTTTGTCACATTAGATGTTGGTGCCGGCTATCGTACATATCAATGGAAAAAAAATAATGATATCATTCCCGGAGCAAATTCATCGCGCTACACAACATCTGAAAGTGGGATATATACCATAGAAGTAATTGATTTGAGTGGTTGCACCGGAATTAACAGCGTGGAAGTCAGAGCTTATTTACCACCATCAATTGCATTGCAGAAAAAAAATATTATTTGCCCGGATTCATCAGTGCTATTACCCATTACCTCTAAAGACTCACTTATTTCCTATCGGTGGATTCCTACTCTTGGATTATCGTCCGATAAAGTGCGCTCTCCAAGAGCAAAACCACCGGTAAACACCATGTACACTGTGATTGTTACCGATACAAATGGTTGCACAACGCGGGATAGCTTATGGGTCTATGTCATCAATCCTAATAGTGTAAGTGTAATTTCTTCCAATGATATATTAGAGGCTTGTCCTAATGATACTTTAGCTATACATTTTGCACTTAAAAATGATGACTTGATTGAGAGAAATGTGTTGCTGACAACACAAACAGCTCGTTTCAGACCACAGAAAACTTCTTATTCTCTTCTTTCCAATAGTGATACAATAACTTCTGTGAAGTTTTCAGGAAATATTGTACCCGGTTTATATCGCGATACTCTTTCGGTAACAGATATTTGTGGTAATACAATAAAACAACCATTGACTGTGAGGGTCGGTACACCTGCAATTACACTTGGACGAGCAAAAGATACAACCGTATGTGCAAATGAACCGGTTCGCCGAACAATAAAAGTATCGAATTCGGGAACAATTGGCTCACGATTAAAATTAAGCAGTAATAATCCGCTTTTTTCTTTTCCTGTTGATACAAGCTTAGTTAAAGCAAATGACAGTTCTGTATTTTTTACTGAATTTAAAGGTGCAAGTCCGGGAATTTACAAATCGCAGATTTATACCCTAAATTCTTGTGGCTCGAAAGACAGTGTGGAAATTACAATTATTGTTGAAGGAAACCCAATCATATTTTCTTTGCAACCATCAACAATACCGCAAACAGTCGGTACGACCGCTTCTGTGGATATAAATGTTGATAATACAATTGTTCTTGACACTGCAAGAAATAAAACTATTTCTATTGTGGTGAAAAACGAGAGAACAGCCCTTGAATTAATAAAAGTACACTCCGTAAATTGCTCGGTACAATACACTTCAAATGATTCATCTGCAACAATTTCACTTACCGCTTGTCGTAATGGCATCAAAAATCCGATTGCAACATTAGACTATACCTTAGTTATTGGAAATACGCTTCAACCTAATATCAATTTTGAATCAATAACTATTGGTGATAGATGTATAGATCCCAGTTCAATAAAAAGCACCGTAAATATAAAACCGTTTGGCTGTGAGATTCGAACATTGAATGTTGAACTGTTTGAATCGCAGCTTCAATCCGTAAGCCCCAATCCTTCAAATACCGGACATATTATTGTTGATTTTTCTTCGGTTGAGGAAATTCCAACATCAATATCTTTACACAATGTTATTGGTCATGAAGTCTATACGATAGATAATGCTTCCACACAGCAAGGCGTATATCGAGCATTTATCCCAACAACAGGACTGCAAGAAGGGCTTTATCTCATCTCGTATAAAGCAGGTAAATATTTTGCCACTTTACCGATTATCATTCAACATTAGGTTTATGCAATATATCCGCTAAGTTCAATAAAGAATGAACATCCGTTGCCATAGCTACTGTGGCAATAGATTATTCCACCCATTTTTTCGACTAATTGTTTAGCTATATACAGACCGAGACCGGTCGAATTTTCATTATTTGTTGGTCGGGCAGATAAAGTTGCATATTTTGTGAATAGTTTTTCTTTGTCTTTATCCGTGAGTCCGGGACCATGATCGCGCACTTCAATTTTTATCGTTTGTTCCTTGAATGAACATACAACATGGATTTCAGAATGGAATGGAGAAAATTTTAAAGCATTAGAAATAATATTATCCATAATTTGAATGAATTTGTTCTCATCGCAATAAACATACAGTGAATCAGGGGCTTTATCCACGACAATAGAAATATTCTTTTCTTGAGCAGTAATCTTGAAATTTTGAACAACATTTGACAACAAAGTGTTTAATATATAATGCTTCATTTTCGCAATGTCATCCGATGATTCTCCGCGATGAGCGTTCAGATATTCTGATATTATTGCGAACATTTTTCTTGAACTTTTTAAAATATCGGCATACATTTGTTCACGTTCTGCAAGGACTTCATTAGGATAATTCATTAAATATTGAGCAATAAGCTGAATAGAATGGAGCGGATTTTTCAAATCATGAGAAGCGATGCTTAAAAACTCATCTTTTTCTTTAAGTAACTTCTCCAAAGCAGCATTTTTTTGCGTCAAAATTTGCTGTTGCTTTTCCATCAATACCAAAGTTGTATTTTGTAGTTTTTGCTTTGTCTCTTCCGTATATACTTCTTTTTGAAGCTCATAATATAGTTTTTGATATTGAGAATGTAACTCCCAATCCTTCAACTCGGCATAGATATTTGACAACAATTCATAGACTTTCATTAATTCGTCTTTTGTACCGAGTTCACGGAATATTTCCTCCGATTTTTTAGCATATTCCAAACCGGTGTATATAGAATACTGTTCCCATGCTTTTTCACAAAATAGTTTTGCCAAATTGCCATATTGCATTGCTGTACCATATACTGAGTTTTGAGTTTCAGCCAAATACAAAGCTTTTTGAAAAAACAATAATGATTCAGCGTAATTTCCTATAGAAAGATACACTGAACCAAGATTACCATACATACGACGAGTCCCCGTATGATAATCACATTGAATACTAATTTCTAAAGAACGTCGGTAATATTCTATTGCTTTTTCAAATTGGTTTTGGAATGCACAAACATTACCAAGATTGCCATAATGTCTGGCAATTTCAGGTTGTAAATCATGCGCTTCAGCTACTTGTAATGCCTTATTATAGTAAAACTCAGCTTTTGTGTAATCTCTAAGCCGAATATAAACAACCCCAATATTACCAAGGAAATACGATTGACCTAAAACATCTTGCGTATTTTGTAATTTGTTTGAAGCATTAGCAAAGTACTCTAAAGCAGTAGAATAATCACTGAGCATTAAATATACGCCGCCCATGCTACCTATAATTTTTGCTATTGCTTCAGTATTTTCACTATTTTCTCCCGCTTCAAGAGCAATGTTATAAAACAATAATGCATTTTTATAATCGGAGATTTGATTATAGATATATGCTGATTTTTGAGCACAATCCATTATCAACTGACTATCATTCAACATACAAGCGTACTCATACGCTGTTTTAGCATAATTTATCGCAGTAATTTTCTCTGAGATTGATCTGTGTACTTCTGCAAGTATCTTCAACAGCTCGCAACATTCTCTTCGGTGAGTCTCATGGTTTATCACCGTTAAACGATGCGTCACAAAGCCAATATATGTCTGAATATTGTCAGGATTTTTATTTTTAAGAGCGGATTGCATGAGAAAATCATAGACACTACATTCTTCCATGTGTACATTTTCATCAAGAAGTGCCGACTTTATATATTCAAGGCATTTAGATTCAGCCAAATTAAATTCTTGTTGGCTGAATAATAGTTTAATCTCGTGCAACATCGTATAAGAAATTAAATTGTTGAGTGAATAGAGACAAGCACTTGTTATTAATTAACACATGCAACTATAAATAATCCAAGAATAATTCTATAGACAATAAAGAGTATCATACTATGTGTTTTTAAGAATTTCAGTAAAAATGCAATAGCCCAATACCCACTGATGCCGGAAACGATTGTCGAAACTAATAACAAGAGTGCATTTTCGGACGTAAAATTTCCAATAACATCTTTTAGCTCAAAAATTCCGCTGCCCGCAATAGCAGGAATACTCAGCAAAAAAGAGAATCGAGCCGCACTTTCACGGGTAAATCCCCTTAGCAATCCGGCTGTTATTGTTGTGCCTGAACGTGAGGAACCGGGAATCAATGCCAAGCATTGAATAAGACCCACAAATATTGAATCCTTGAGGTCAATACTATGAATGCTTTTTGAAAATGTTGATTTTTTTTCAACAACAAACAATATAAGCGCAAGAATTATCAAAGCCGATGCTATCACAATAGGATCTTTTGTCAAACTACCACGAATGATGTCTTTGGCGAGCAGTCCAATGGTAACGATAGGAACTGTTCCCACTATGATATACCATCCTAATCGGGCACTGTGATTTTGTTCAGAAAATTTCTTGCGCGAACTTCCAATATTTTCGGTCATAAAGTTAGTAATTATCGCATAGATATCTTGTCTGAAATACCACAGCACGGACACTAAAGTGCCCATTTGAATCACAGCCATGAATGTTGTCCATTCTTCCGGTTTCTGAGGATTTATCAGTCCGGTAAAATAGGCGTAAAGAGTAAGGTGCGCAGTACTGCTGATTGGTATAAACTCTGTCAAACCTTGTATAAGACCAAGTACTATTGCATGGAAAATATTCATAAATATTATAAATTAGTTCTTAAAAGTAAAGATGTTTTTACATCAAATACCACAAATAAACGTCATAAAAACCACAGCCATTATGCCAACTGATAAATATGAAAAAAAATGCACTTTCTCGATATCGGAGATATTCACTTCACAAAACCGTTTTCGATTGGTTTACCCATAATCAAAAAAAGTTACCTTGGAGGTCTGAAACTCCTGACCCTTATATTGTGCTTCTTTCCGAAATAATGTTGCAGCAAACACAAACTGCACGTATTGCTGAAAAGTTACCACATTTTCTACATCAATTTCCAACATTACAGTCACTCGCACAAGCATCAAATAAACAGATCATACTTGCATGGCAAGGTCTGGGTTATAATAATCGTGCACTTCGGTTACGGGATTGCGCCAAAATTATTGTTGAAAATTATCATGGAGTGATTCCTGATGATGTTGAAACATTGCGAACATTACCCGGTATAGGTGCATATACCGCATCTGCGATTGCAAGCTTTGCTTACTTTCATAATGTACCGGTCGTTGATGTAAATATCAGGAGAATATTTTCCCGATTATTACATAAAGTTACTAATAATCACGACACAATCTCAGAAAAAGAATCATGGGAAATAGCAATGAAATTGCTGCCTGATAACCAAGGTCATATATGGCATCAAGCTTTGATGGACATCGGGTCTTTGTTTTGTACAGCACGATTACCTCGATGCCTTGAATGCCCGCTTTCATCGGATTGTCAATCCGCTTTTACAATTATTGAAAGTAAAAAAACAGCTAAGCCGGAACCCTTACACCGCTCTGTTCCTCATAGAATATGGCGCGGGAAAATAATCGAATTATTGCGGAAATCACCTAATCACAGTGAAGATGAAAAGACGATTCTTCATGCTCTATTTCAGGAAAATCAGACTAACATTGACATTGATTTTTTGCACTTTATTCTACAAAAGTTAGAGTTAAACAACCTCATCGAACTAAACAAGTCACCTCACGCAATTATCGTTTCTTTGAAAGAATAAAAAAAACTCTATTTATGATATAGTTTTTTGAGAAATCATTATTCCGAGTTGCTCAATACGATAGCGTAATTTCGCTCGGCTAATCTCTAAAACTTTAGCGGCTTTTATTTGATTGCCATCTGTCAATTTCAGTGTTTGAATTATCAAATCCCTGATAACATTCGACATAGTGGCACCGGTCGGTGAAATTTCTAAATAATGGTGACCGGGCAATAAGTCTTTTGATGACCGCACGTCTTTTCCTTGTATTGCTTGGGGGCGTAAAAAAGACAATGAATCTTTCGATATGATATTTTCGGTTTCCAATAAACAGACTCTTTCAATTACATTACGTAATTCTCTTACATTACCCTTCCATAGATAATTGGTCAATGTGTCTGCGGCTTCGGGCGTAAATCCTGTAATTTTTTTTCCGAATTTCTCATTAAATTCTCGTACAAATGCTGTGGCGAGTAAAATAATATCTTCACGTCTTTCTCGCAAAGAAGGCAGATCTATCATTGCAACATTTAAGCGATAGAATAAATCCTCACGGAATTTCCCTTGTTCAACTAATTCTTCCAAATTACGATTAGTAGCGGCAACAACCCTGACATCCACAGTTACTTCTTTCGTGCCGCCCAAACGATAAAACGTTCTTTCTTGTAAAACGCGAAGCAATTTCACTTGCATTTCCATGCTTAGTTCACCCACTTCATCTAAAAAAATTGTGCCGTGATTGGCTTGCTCAAAGCGCCCTTGTTTCACTTTTTCCGTTGCCCCTGTAAAAGCACCTCTTTCATAACCGAACAGCTCATTTTCTGCCAGTTCCCGTGGAATTGCACCACAATTTATAGAAATAAAAGGACCTTTACTTCTTGCAGAGTTCTGATGGATAAATCGTGCAATTAGTTCTTTACCCGTGCCTGATTCTCCCAAAATTAAAGAAGTTGTGTCGTCCGATGAAGCAACAATTTTTGCAATTTGTAAAGCACGAGAAATACCAGCCGACACTCCAAGAATTTGAGCCGAATGTTCACGATGCAATCTTTCTTCCAGAATAGTTACTTGCCTTTTTAAGTCATAATTTTCAAGACAGCGCTCAACGGCTACTTCTAACTGTTCTATATCCAATGGTTTAACAATAAAGTCTTCAGCCCCTAATTTCATTGCTCTTACCGCCATCTTAATATCGGAGAATGCGGTCATAATAATCACAGGCATTGTGTAGCCATTTGCACGTAATTGCTCTAATATTTCCAAACCATTATAGTGCCCAAGGAATATGTCCAACAAAATAATATCCGGTTGGGTTGTATCGAGTAATTCTATACCGGCAGCAGGGTCAGTGTAGGTAAAAACACGTGAATAAGTTTCCGACAAAACAGATTTGACGGTTGCATTTACTAATGGGTCATCTTCGATGACGACAATCGTGTATTTTTTTAGTGCCATGTGTAAGAAAAAATAATTATGAAACACGCAAAGGTAATTTAACGGAAAAACAAGTGCCTATACCAACTTCGCTTTCTACATTGATATTGCCACCATGTTGATGAATAATTTGTTGCGTTATCGGTAAACCAAGACCGGTGCCATCGGGTTTGCGTGTAAAAAAAGGATTAAATATTTGGTTCATATCCTCTTTTGTAATTCCAATGCCACTGTCCTTGATTGCCACAACCGCAAAATTTGATTCACCTGTTTTGTTGCCTTTTTCGACGAATGTTGATATTTCTATACTTCCCTTTGCTTTAATTGCATCCGAAGCATTAGCGAACAAGTTTATAAATACTTGTTGCATTTGTTTAGAATCAACCTCCACTAAAGGAATTGTATCATCCAGATGTAACTGAATATCAATAATTTTTCTATTTAAATTAGTCTGAACCATTTTTAAGGAGGATCGAACCAATACATTGATATTTTCAGGCATCATTGCTGCAATCGAAGGACGCGAAAAATTTAACGTTGCTTCGACGATATTACCTAATCTTTCTACACCTTGCAAAGCTGTTTGTACATTGAACATTTCAGGTGCATGAACGGATATTTTTCTTTGCAGTACTTGCAAATTCATATTGATTGCCGCAAGAGGATTACGAATTTCATGCGCAACACCGGCAGTCAGTTTGCCAAGCAGGGCTAATTTATCTGCCTGCACCATTTTTTCAGAAAGTTCACGCTGTTCGGTCACATCGCGCGCAGATGCAATAATTACTTTCTGTCCGCCAAATTCAATAAATCCGGCATTGACCTCGACCATACGACTTTCCCCCTCGGGAGCACTGAATGTAAGTTCACTCAACACACTCGGAGTGGAAGATTTCGATAGGGCATTAAAAACACGTCTAAATTGCGGTAAAGACTCCCCTACAAGCTCATGATGATTGATACCAACCATAATCGCAGCTTGCTCATTTGCGTCCAGAACGCTCCATGTGTCCGGTTGCACAATAAATACTGCATCCGAAGTATGATCAAAGAATGTCTTGTACCAAGCCAATTGCTTGCGAAGATGCTCTATCTCATCCTTCAGTTTTTGCACAACCTTGTTATGTCCATCGTTTAAGGTGTCTTCCACAGCTTGAAGAGTGTATATGATAGTATGCTCAATCTTGGAAGCGAAAATACACAATTCTTTCAATAAATTGGTCAATATTCTACAATAGTCCGAAACTGCATTGAAAAAAAATCGCACTATTCTAATGGTAAAAGCATGAGATGTATGGAAAAAATCCGAATATGTTGTAATTTCGTAACAATGTACAAAGACAAACATGAAACAAAATAAACCGATAGCGATAGGTGTTCTCACAAGAGAGATTTCCCGTCTTCTTGAAGAAGGTATTGGATACGTGCAAGTCATTGGTGAGATTTCTAATTACAAGCATCATAGTTCAGGGCATCGGTATTTTTCATTAAAAGATGACAATGCTCAAATTTCCGGCGTTATGTGGAAGACCCGTGCACTGTCTTTTGTACCACGTGACGGGATGAAGGTAATTGCCGGGGGCGTTATTACGATCTATCCACCACAGGGCAAGTATCAGTTAGATTGTACATTTATGCAACCAATGGGGTTAGGTGATTTGTATATGGCATTCGAGGAAATGAAGCAGCGGCTTGAAAAAGAAGGTCTGTTCGATCCCATCCATAAAAAGAAGTTACCGGCGATTCCAACACGTGTTGGGATTATTACCTCTGCAACGGGAGCGGCATTGCAAGATATGCTGAGCACAATGAAAAGGCGCAATCCCATGTGTGAGGTATGTGTTCGCCCGACATTGGTCCAAGGTGATGGTGCGATTGAGGATATAGTTAATGCAATTACAATGCTTGACTCAGAAAATCTTGATTGCATTATTGTTGGAAGAGGTGGCGGAAGCATTGAAGATTTATGGGCATTCAATACGGAGTCTGTGGCAAGATCAATTTTCATGGCTCGAACACCGGTGATTTCGGCTGTCGGGCATGAAACTGATTTCACTATCGCAGATTTTGTAGCCGATATGCGTGCTGCAACTCCGACGGCAGCAGCGGAATTGGTCACTCCCATAACATTGCAGCAACTCTTGGATTATGTTATAACATTGCAAAATCGGCTGCCCGAGCTTGCGTTTACAGCTATCAATGAACAAAGACGCACCATTGAACAGTTACTTCTTCGCAGTGGCTTTCGCAGAGTGAATGAGCAGCTAAAAGTGATGGAACAATCGCTTGATTCTCATGAGATGAGAATGTCTTTGGCAATCAAAAGATCTATTGCAGCGATGAAGATGTCTATTGATTCCAAAGGCAATCATTGCAAGTCATTGTATCCTTTATCTCCGCTCAAGAAAGGGTTTGCTCTCTTAGAAAAAGGTACGAAAACCTTGACTGCGGAGGATGAATTGTCAATCGGTGAAGAATTAACACTCATAAGACAACATACAAAACATACGATACTAATACAATCACAATAAACAGTGTAAACTATGTCAAAGAAAAAAGATATAAGTTTTGAAACTAAAATTGAGCGCTTAGACATTATTGTTCAAACACTCGACGAAGGAAATGTGCCATTAGATACTATGCTCGAACTCTATGAAGAGGGCATGAATTTAGCACAACAATGTCGCGAATATTTAGAAAAAGCTGAGCAAAAAATCGAAATAATTGAAAAAAAATCTAATTAAAGTCTTTTCTTCATTTTATATACTAATTTACAGGTTTTATGAATACTTTTTTTTACCGCTGCGCGGTGGCATTACTCGGAATCGGTTGTTTTCCGTTTGTCGCCCAAATTGCTGTAAGTCAGCACATTGTTCCTTCGCCTCGGGCGCAAAGGATGGAACGCAACCAAGAACGCATTGTTATTAAATCAACAGAGGTATTATCAGCGAATGCAAAAGAATACAAACATGGCGATCCAACTGCGGATGAACAATTATCGCTAGAATATATGAATCGTGCGCGAGCTAATCCTACTGCCGAAGGTATTCGACTAATGGACACTGATGATAAAGATGCTCAATTTGCATACACATATTTTAATATCAATAAAAAAGCGACAAAAGCAGCATTTACCGAATATCCTGTGCAACCGCCTTTGGCATTTAATGAAAAATTAATTGATGCTGCGCGGAAACATTCTCTTGACATGAAAGTGAAAAATTTTCAGGGACATGATGGTTCTGATGGTTCGGATATGAGCGGTCGTGTAAATAAAGCCGGCTACATTGGATGGAGTCGCTTAGGCGAAAATGTTGCTGCTTATTCAAAAAGCGTATGGCACGGACACTGCGGATTAAATGTTGATTGGGGCGAACAAAATCAAATTGAGCTTGGTCACCGTAAAAATATTATGAATTTCCAAGGTGGTGTGTTTACAGAAGTTGGGGTCGGTATCGAATATCGCCCGGGTGCCAATAATAATCAAACAGGTCCATTTATTATTACACAAGATTTTGGGCACAAAGGCGAATATTTTGTGACGGGCGTTGTCTATAAAGACAATAATAACAATAATTTTTATGATGTCGGAGAAGGTATAAAAGGAGTAACCTTAACTCCAAGCAAAGGAGATTTCTTCGCAATTTCTTCCACGTCCGGTGGTTATGCAATTCCTGTGAAAGGTCTAACAGGTTCACTCTCTGTGACCGCCACAGGCGGACCTTTTACTACTCCCACAACATTACAAATTTCATTAAGTGGAAATCAAAATGTAAAATTGGACTTCACTCCGAATTTACCGGGTGTCATAGCACTCATTGCTCCTCCGGATATGGAATATCTATCACAGAAAATTGTTAATTTCGAATGGGGTAAATCTTCTAAACCAGCAACTAATTATGGTTTTGAATTAGCTTCGGATGAAGAATTCAAGGCAATAATAACAAAAGATGAAACCTTGAAGGATACAAAAATTACTATCCCTGATTTAAAAAACAACACTACATATTACTGGCGAGTGAGAGCAAAAACAACTGCCGGATGGGGCGATTATTCACTTCCCTATTCTTTTACTGTTGCCATAGCAGCACCCGAAGTTTCCTTGGTATATCCGGCGGATAAATCGGTGATTAAAGAAAACTCTGTTGCCTTGCGTTGGAAAAAAACCAATCCATTGGCTGAACGCTATAAAGTTCAACTATGTACCGACAGATTTTTCTTTGACAATATTCTCGAAGATTCGACGCTCAAGGATACAACAAAAACATTTTCGGATTTAGAATGGGATACCGATTTATATTGGCGCGTTGCGGCTTTTGCCGATGGCGTATGGGGTAATTATTCTGATATTTATGGCTTTTCTGTGCAACAACCGGCAAAACCATCTGCTCCGACATTAGTTGAACCTGCAGATAATCTAAAATTATCCAAAAATGAAATTGATTTTATATGGACAACGGAATCGCCGGATGTTCCGGTTCTACGTCATTGGTTGGAAATAAGTAATCAACAAAATTTTTCAACCTATGTCTATAAGGATACTGCCATAACAGAAGCTAAAGTTACAGTAAAAGATTTAGAGTATGGAAAAACATTTTTCTGGCGCACAAAATCTAAAAATACATCAGGTTGGGGAGAATTTAGTGAAATGCGTGGTTTTACAATTTTTCCCCTCAGTGTGAATGAAGAAAATGCTATTATTCAGACAGGATTACGCTTGTCACCGAATCCTTCTTCACAAAGAACTACTGTGAATTTTTCATTAAAACAACCGGCATCTGTTATTATTGAAATTATTAATATTGAGGGTATCTCAGTACAAAAAATGATTCTTGAAAATATACCAGCCATGAATCATACGGTCAATTTTGATACATCTTCACTGATAGCCGGAATGTACACAATAAGGGTGCAAGCAGGCGGTGCGACAATTCTTTCGCAATTAAGTATTGTCAAATAGATACGATATTTACAAGTTCAAACATGTGTAGTCCCCCATTTGTTTCTTTGACAGATGGGGGATTTTTGTATTCTAAACTGCCTCAAACGAATATGATCAAACACTTCAATGGAAAGAATTTGCCCATAGTTTAGCATTCTTACCGAAGTTTTTCTCTCGTAGATTTTTTTTAGGAACGAAAGCATCGTATTTTTGAATAAAGATGTGTGAAGAGGCATGGTGTGGTTATAAAAAGTTACTTAGGAGCGAGATTGAGCTAAGTGTATTGATATAAGTGTGTTTCATTTTCATAGTTATGTGTGGGGCAGTATGAAAAAAATTAAGAGTATCAGTTTGCGCTGGAAGATTGCGCTACCCATCATTGTTTTAGTGATAATCGGCAGTGTTATTAAATATTATGCTGCTGTTTCGGCGCTTAAAGATCAAGGCTATGCCGACTTAATTGTTCAAGCACGCGGGCTGTTATTAGAAGCCGAGGCTGCACGTGAGTATGCCGCCGAACAAAAACGATATGGCGTTTTCAGAAATGATTTAAACGATGTAGAATCCATTCTACGCACTGTACCCGTCTTTTCAGCAATAAAAGTTGCTTCAACGAAAGCAAAAGACCTTGGCTTACAGTTCAAAGTACCCAAATTTTCTCCACGTAACCCAGACAATACTCCGGATGCTATAGAATCGGAAGTATTAAAAATGCTTGAAAAAGGAGAAAAACAAGAACATTATATTATTGATGAAGAAAAGCAACAAATCCGCTATTTCAGACCTGTTGTGCTAACCCAAGAATGTATGGATTGTCATGGTAATCCTTCAAAATCAAATGAGTTATGGGGAAACAACGCAGGATTGGATCCTACCGGAACAAAAATGGAGAATTGGAAAACCGGTGAAGTTCATGGAGCATTTGAACTGATGCTCTCTACAAAAAATGTTCAAGCCCAAGCATCCTCTGCCGGGAAAAATGTTGCTATGGTAAGCGGTGGTGCCGTTTTGTTTATCGTTATGTTTTGTATCTACATTACAGGTTGGGTAAAGCAAAGACTTGACAGTATAAGCTATGTCACCGGTGCATTCAAAGAAGGAGATAACATCATACTTATTGACACAAAATCCTTTAGAGATGAAATAGGTCTCTTGGGCGAAGACATTAATATGATGATGACAGGCATACGCAAATCGGCATATATAACAGAATCACAGCGTATGTACTTTTCTACGTCTGTTTCTCGGTTACAATCGTCCATGGAAACTCTTGCATCCGGCAATTTGACGGTACACATTGAAAAGATGGACAAGCATAATTATTCAGATATTGAGGCACAGGCAATCGGTGACAACTCATTTCTTCTGGTTTCATCATTGATAAATGGTTTTAATGAAACGGCAAATCAACAACATAGCATAATTACAAATATCAAGAATATCGCTTTAACTGCCACACAGGCAGCACGGCATATTGGGGTAGAAACAGAACAACTCGCTACTGCTACGGCGGAACTGTCAGCCCAAACACATGATGTAAGTTCAGCAGCAGAACAAATGAGTGCAACCGTTCATACTTTAGAGCAGAATGTAGCAGATATTCATACCCTTTCCAATCGCAACAATACAAGAGCATCTGAAGGTCAATCCGGGGTTGAACAGGTAAAAGATACAATTCATGAATTGGACATTGTCATGCAAACGACTTCCGAAACAGTGGATCAATTAGGGAAGTCGGTTAATGAGATAAGCGTCATTAGCAGCACTATAAATGATATTGCCGATCAGACGAATTTACTTGCATTAAATGCAGCTATTGAAGCTGCTCGAGCAGGAGATGCAGGAAGAGGATTTGCCGTTGTTGCGGATGAAGTGCGGAAATTATCTGATAGAACAGGGATAGCAACAAAACAGATTACCACCATAACCAATGATATACAGCAAGGCACGAACAAAGTTATAGAACTGATTATCAATGGAACAGAGTTAGCAAAAAATTCTGACACATCCGCACAACAAGCATTCACAGCACTCAATCTCATAAAAAATTCGGCAGAAGAGCTTGAACAACACATCAATCGAATGAATTCAGCTTTCCGCGATATGGCGCAGGCAGCAAATTCCGTGGCACATAATGTTACAGGCATTTCGGATGTAACCGAAGCAGCAAGCAAAAATGTTGCTGCCATCGCAAGAGATGTAGAACAATTAGTCGTCATTAATGAGCATCTCTCTCAAGAAATGGAGCAATTCATTGTTGATGATAGTAAGTTGCACCACACGGATTACTTATCTAAACAAAAGATGTTACCGATGTCGCACCAAAAAAAATTATAACATTGTTGTTATGCGGAACGATTTCCCACATAAAAAAACAATTAAAGACATCAATGTCTATAATCAAAATTTTGTATATTTGCTTATGAACTATGCAATATGTTGTGAAAAAACAGACTAAACATATATTGTACAATCGGAATAAAGTGTTCATAGAACTTCTCTGTGCTCCTTTTCGATGAATATACATTTACAACTATATAGAAAACTGCAATGACAGTCGAATCAATGATGAACAATGAGCAAGAATTGCTTTATTTACGATCCATACTCAATGCGGGCAATGTTTATATAGTTCGCACAGACAGTTCAGGTAGCTATACCTATACAAACAATGCTTATATAAAAGCATTTTATCCGAATGAGAAAGACTCAATTATTGGCAGAAACAGATGGGAACGCATTGCTGATAAAGACCAAGCATTACTGCATTCAACTCTTGAACTTTGTTTGCAAAATGAGGGGACTTCGTATTCTGTCAAACTAAGAAAGCTTGGGGAGAAAAATATTGATGTTGTAAATATGTGGGAATTTACGGCGATCAGAAATCAGGAAAAAAACATTGAAATTCAGACTATCGGATATAATATTACCACAGAGGAGAATCAAAAACAATTAATTGAAGAACAACAGCTTCAAATTACACATTTATACTCCGCTTTGGACTTGGTACCCGCTTCAGTGATTGTGACCGACCAAGATTCTAATATTACTTATATTAACAAAGCTTTCACAGAAGACACCGGATATGCAGCCACCGAAGTACTTGGAAAAAATCCTCGGATATTGGCAAGCGGTCTAACACTTCCATTGGAATATTCACGTATGTGGAAAGCAATGTCCCTTGGTGAGAAATTTACGGGTTGTTTTGTTAATAGAAAAAAAAGTGGTGAAAATATCATTCATGAAGTCAATATCGCCCCTATAACATTCAATAATAAATGTATAGGCTATGTGAGCGCACAACATGACATCACGGAATTGGTGCGTCGAACAGAAGAATATGAGAGATTGCTCGACTTGTATGAAGCAACATGCCGATTAGCATCAGTCGGAGGATGGGAACATAGTATCATTGATAATACTATTGAACTAACCGCTATTGCAAGAGAGATTTTCGAAGTTGAAATCGAAGGTCCTATACCGCTTTTTCAAGCAAGTATGTTTTACAAGGAAGGCTTTAGTCGTGAAAAACTTTATGAGGTTTCGATGAGAGCAATTGAACAAAAAATTTCTTTTGAGGAAGAATTAGAAGTAATCACAGCGAAGGGCAAAGAACGCATTGTACGACTCATAGGAAAAATCGAAAAAAGAAATAATACTGTTACCAGATTGTATGGCTCGATTTTAGACATCACAGAACAAAAAAAGGCAGAGAAACAATTAAAACGAACAATGGAAGGCTTGCGCTGTCTTATTGATAATAATCCGCATGGAGTGTTTACGATAAATCCCGATGGTTTTATTACTTCAGCCAATGACGCCGTTCTTACTATGTTGCATAGTTCAAAAGAAATGTTTGTCGGAAGTCATTACAGTAACTATATATTTCCAAAAGATTTAGAAACCATCAATAATGACTTTCTTCATGCACTGCAAGGCGAACGAAAAATTCAAGAGTTGGCTGTAAAGAGTCCCTTACCACATCAATTATACTGGCGCATAACCGGTATTCCGATTATGATTAATGATATTGTTGAGGGTATATATGTCATTGCTGAAGACATTACAGAAAAAAAACAAAACGAAGAACAACTCTTAAAAACACGACAAATTCTTGATGCGTATTTTAACTCATCGGGCGAAGTGATTGTTATTTCTGATTCTAACTATAAGGTGATTGCCTTTAATGCTCAAGCCTTGGCGGAAAGTGCCGGTATTTTTGGCGGAGAAATATCGGTTGGAGCAAGTATGGAAGAATATGCAAAACAAACAGGATTTAAGGAATTTCACCAAATCTATGCACGGATTCTCAACGGTGAAACCATAGAATTAGACAGACATTGGCGGCTCAACAACTATGAAGGATGGAGACATATCTCGTATATGCCTGTTAAAAATCAAATAGATTCAAGGAGTGATTATTTAGTTGCCTTTGTCATACGCGATATATCTGATAGAAAAAAATTAGAATTATCCCTACAAGAGCGAACAAAATTATTAGAACGTGTAACAACCCTTTCCCCTGTTTTTATTACTGTTTCAGAAATTGCAAATGGGAATGTGATTTACTCCGGCAGATCAATGTTTACAGAATTAGGATATAGCATTGATATCATTAAAGAAATAATGAGCAAAGGTTTTGAAGAGGGTAGCAAATTTCTTATTCCCTTCGATATGGAAATTGTACAAAAACATATACAAAAATGTAAGATACTGATAAATGGCAGTCAAGAGAAAACTCAATTTAGAATGAAAAGGGAAAATGGAGACATTGAATGGGTTGAGCTGCGTACAGCTATTTTTGAAAGAGACTCAGACGGGAATCCGACAAAATTTATCAATGCCTATTTATTTGTAACTGAGCAAGTTACATTATCGCAAAAATTAAAAGAAATAAATGAACAATTAGAAGAACGAGTTGCCCACAGAACAAGTAATTTACTCTCTTCATTAGAAACAACAAATTCATTGATTGAGCTTTTGTCTCATGATGTTCGGAATAAACTCGGAGGAATTTATCTACAAGGCGAAATGATGCAATTACATGCAGAAAAAATAAAAACAGAACGCCTTGAATCTATTGGAAGCAGTATTGTTCATCTGACAAAAGACATACGCGATTTGCTTGATGATGTCATTGAATCAAGACGCTTTGCAGAAACAGGATTTTATGTAAACAAACAGAAAATTGATCTGCAAGAATTTGTAACTATGGCAATAAGTACTATTCATATACAAGCAGAGTCCAAGAATTTAACAATAATAATGGACAAATTTGAGGATACAATTAATGTAGATATACGATTATTCAAAGAACTTTTCGACAATTTTTTAAGCAATGCCGTAAAATTTTCACCACAAGGAAAAACAATATACATTGGTTCAATTAAAAAAGAAAATGAACTTATTCTTTATGTAAAAGATGAAGGACCGGGTATTCATCCGGATGAACACATTAAATTGTTTACCAGATTCGGCAAACTATCTGCAAGACCCACCGGAGGCGAAAAATCAACCGGTTTGGGATTGGCAATAACCAAGCAAATTGCAAAGGTACTTGATTGCCGTGTGTGGTGTGAATCAGAACTTGGCAAAGGTGCTACATTTTTTGTGTCTGTAACCCAAGAACCTTAGAATATGCAATGGCTTTCTTTGCTCAAAGTTTTGTTAGTCTTTGGCGCAATACTCTAAACGCTATGTACAGCATAGACGCAAAGAACAGAATCCCAACGGCAAAATGAACTTCCTGTGCTAACACTACAAATGTGATAGCAAATAAAAACACCAATGCAGAAATACCTGCTAATAATATCACTAATTTGATGCTGCTTACAATTCCCATATCATGTACCTTTCACCATATATGTTGTCTGAATAATTTGCTGCACATGATTCATGTGCCACTGGGGAGTGCTGGTTGCACCTGTTATCCCCACGGTCGAGGCTTCTCGGAACCACTCATCTACAAGCTCGTTTGTATCCTCAATAAAGTATGTTCTTGGATTGACATTTTTGCAAACATCATAGAGCACTTTTCCATTACTTGATGCCCTGCCCGCAACAAAAATAATAACATCATTCTGTTCTGCAAACTTTTGAAGTTGCGATTCTCTTCCTGATACCTGTCCGCAGATTGTATCTTTAGCATGAAACTCGACAGCTATGTTCTCCATTGAATCCACTATCAATTCGGCAATTTGCGATTTTAATGTATCACGAATCTGTAAAAACGTAGGCCTGTCCATCGTGGTTTGAGAAAATAACACAGATTTTTTCGTCAAATCAACATAGCGCATCGCTTCCTCGCTACTTTTTACAACGATACATTCATCATTACATACACCTCGCACTCCCAGAACCTCTGCATGATCTTTTTTGCCGAAAACTATGACTTGATACCCTTGATCATAAAACTTACGCACTCGTTCCTGTAATTTTGTGACAACCGGACACGTTGCATCAATAATTTCTATGCCCAATGAAAATGCTTTTCTGTACGTTTCCGGTGGTTCCCCGTGAGCACGGACAAGAACTTTAGCCCCAATATGGGCAATCGATTCAAAATCATCAATGGATATAGTTTTCAACCCTTTTTTTTCTAAGCGTTGTATTTCCATCGGGTTATGAATAATATGTCCGAGCACATAGACATTCGCATTTTCAGCAAGCGATTCCTCGGCAATCTGCACTGTTCGTACAACACCCCAACAAAATCCCGAAAATTTATCAATAACGACACTCATAATGACTTTCTCCGAATAATATTTTCAGCGAGGACGATTATCTTTTCTGTTTGTTCTTCGATTGTTAAATAGGATGTATCAATTTCAATGGCATCCGAAGCTTTCATGAGAGGCGAATGGTCACGGCTGGAATCCAACAAATCTCTTTGTCTAATATTTTCAACAACTTCATCAAATGACATAACAATACTTTGAGCAGGAAGTTCAGCAATTCTTCTTTTGGCTCTTTGCTCCAGTGATGCAACAAGAAATATTTTTAAGTCTGCATTAGGGAAAACGACAGTACCTATATCACGACCATCCATCACAATACCGCCCTTTTGACCTAATTTTCTTTGTATCTCGACCATTGCTTCGCGAATCCGGCTTACAGAACTGAAATAACTGACATTCTCAGACACTTCCTTTGAGCGAATATGCGGAGTGACATCTTCTTCATTAACAAATGTTCTTTGCTCCCCTGTTTCATTACGCTTGAGTGATATGCTCGTCGTTTCCAACAGCTCATTGATTTTTTCATGATTGTCAGGATGTATATTGAATCGTAAAGCAGCAAATGTGATTGCTCTATACATTGCTCCCGTATCAATATACACATACTTAAAATGCTGTGCTACACATCGTGCAGTTGTTGATTTACCCGATCCGGCAGGTCCATCTATTGCTATGATAATTTTTCTTTCATCCATGAGATTTATTGTAATAGTAGAGTAACAACATTTTCATAATCTTCAAAATTTTCAACGATATAATATGCTCCACATGCTTTGAGCTCTTCTGCGGTATAGTTGCCTGTTGCGACGCCCAAACATTGCATAGTATTCGCAATCGCACACCGAACATCCGCCGGGGAATCACCAATAATCCATGCAGATTCCGGCTCAAACAAGTAATTCGGGTACATATCCTGTGCCCTTTCGATTGCCATAGCCGGTAATCTGTTCCGTTGCTCATGTTCACAGCCGAAAGCACCAACACGAAAGAACGTATCAAGACCATAAGGTTTTAACTTCAGATATGCACATGACTCATTGTTTCCGGTCACCAATCCCAAAACGCATTGAGGATTGAGCGCAATACTCTTCAATAGCTCCATTACGCCGGGCAGAATTTCTATCGTTTCCTTAGAAAATGTCATTGCTGAGCGTCGTGATAGCTCCCGGATAATGCTTTGTTGTTGATGCATAACATCTTCTCTGTTCAAGCCCATAGTTTCACCTAACTCAATAAGAATTTGTAAATCAGTTTTTCCGGCAAAACCACCTTTCAATTCAGCAGTTGGGCGTAAGCCGAAAATAGTTTCGAAACTTTCAGCAACAAGGTCTTGAGGAATACCTGCTTTGACAGAAATGAGTGTTGAATCTATATCGAACAATATAAGTTTTTTTGTCGTGCTTTTCTGTGAACTATCTTTATGTGACCGAATTTCTCTATTGTATAGTATATTTGGGGACGAATCCATTGAATATGTATGAGAAAATTGTGAAGATGCTCGGCAAAAATACGCACCCGGAGATTTCTATTGTCATTGTAAACTATAATGTCAAAGACTTTTTGTACCAATGTTTGCGAAGTATAGAAAGAGCATCTACACACCTCACTTTGGAAATATTTGTTGTGGACAACAACTCCTCTGACGGCTCAATGGAAATACTGCCACAACAATTTCCCTTTGTCAATTTCATAGCTTTAGATAAGAATTTGGGATTCGGCAAAGCAAACAATATAGCCATTCAACAATCCAAAGGAAAGTACATATTATTGCTCAACCCTGACACTATTCTCTCCGAGAACACTTTAGAGAAAATGGTCGTTTATATGGACAAAGACCCAAGTGTCGGAATTGCCGGTTGCAAAGTTTTGAACGAAGACGGTAGTTTTCAATCGCCATGCCGTAGAGGTTTTCCTACTCCTTGGGCTTCCTTATGTAAGCTGTTTTTTCTGGAAAAACTGTTTCCCCGTTCCCCTGTTTTTGCACAATACAGTCAAACATTTCGTAATGAGAACGAGACTTACTACATTGACGCGATTAGCGGATCCTTTATGTTCTGTCGTAAAGAGACACTGCACGCATTGAAGGGCTTTGATCCGGATTTTCACATGTACGGCGAAGACATTGATCTTTGTTATCGTGCACACCAAGCCGGATGGAAGACTACATATTTCCATGAGACCACCATTATTCACTATCAAGGGAAAAGTACAAAACGCAGCTCAATGAATGAGGTCAAAGTCTTTTATCAAGCAATGGAAATATTTGCACAAAAGCACTATGGCTCTTCATTCTGGTTTCTCTATTTACTCAAAATAGGTATCAAGGCAAGAGCGCTCATCGCTGCACTTCAAAAGAATTCACGTTCCGTTGCTGCGCTTCTATGGGATTGTTTTGCTGTCAATGTTTCCATTCTGGCAGCCACCCCCTATCGTTTTCATACTATATTTGGTTTACCGGATTATGCTTATCCTACAGTATTCATCGTTGCATCAGCCATTGTATTGTTAAGTCATTTTTTTTCAGGAACATACTTCGAGGGGAAATCATTAGTCAGGCGGGTGGTTTTAGGTTATTCAATTTCATTTTTCATACTATCATCACTTACATATTTCTTTAACAGCTATGGATTTAGCAGAGGAGTTTTGCTTTTGAGCATATTGTTTGCCCTCGTTATATCTATTTTGGGACGAAGCATCATAGCAGTGTATGAAAAACTACAAGGAAGTGAGTCGGAAAAGCACATAGCAGTGTTGGGAACGAATGACCATGCGGGGGTAATTATCAATACACTCTTGGCACATGAATCGCAACGTGCGCACGTCATTGGGGTCATTGCTCCGGACAATTATTACGAAGAAACGTTTGCAGGATTGCCTGTTTTAGGAAAAATGTCATATATTCGCAAGGTTGTTGATGAGCATTTGCTTGATGAAATCATCGTAACAGACAATACAATAGACTCTGCTACGATAATTCAAACTGCTATGCAACTATCGGCAGATGATGTACGTCTCCATATTGCAGACGATTATGATGGTGTGATAACAGCGAGAATTGTCAACAGTATTCTCGGTATAGAGTCAACCGTACCTTTATATAAAGCACATTTGTTACGCTACAGAGTAGTAAAACGGCTTTTTGATATAATGATAAGTACATTTCTATTGACACTTGCTTCACCTGTTGTATTTTTGTTTGCAATACAGAAGAAAACAGCGTTTCGTAAATTATGGGAAGTACTCGGGGGAACGAAAAGCATAGTCGGTATATATTCCCGTAATGGCGCGTATCCGTCCATTGTAAAGACTGGAATCACAGGGTTGGCACAATTGAGTCGTCCTGAATTATTGTCGGATAATGCATTGCATCATTTAAATACATACTATATACAGAATTACTCCCCCGCTTTAGATATAGAAATTTTATTAAGATTTTTCTTTCGCAGAAAACGTGGCAACTAACTACACATTAGAATTCGAAAAACCTATTCTTGAGTTGGAGAAAAAAATCTCCGAAATGCGTGAACTCTCAAAAACTATTGACTTAGGCGAACAAATTAATGAGCTTGAATCAAAGGTCGAGTTATTGCGCGCCGAGATTTACAAAAACCTCACTCGATGGCAGCGTGTTCAAGTGGCACGTCATCCCGACCGACCTTATACTTTAGACTACTGTGCCAATACCTTCACTGATTTTGTTGAATTGCATGGCGACAGAGCTTTCGGTGATGATCCGGCAATTGTAGCCGGTTTTGCAACACTGAAAGACAAAAGCGTTGCTGTCATCGGACACCAAAAGGGTCGAGACACCAAATCGAACATCTACAGAAACTTCGGCATGCCCAATCCGGAAGGATATAGAAAGGCATTGCGGGTTCTCAGATTAGCAGAGAAGTTCAATAAACCAGTAATCTGTTTACTTGACACTCCCGGTGCATACCCCGGCATTGAAGCAGAGGATCGCGGTCAAGCCCAAGCAATAGCAGAGAATTTACTCGTTATGTCAAAATTGACCGTTCCTATTATCATCGTTGTCATAGGAGAAGGAGCATCCGGCGGAGCACTTGGCATAGGCATAGGCGATAGAATACTTATGCTGGAAAACGCTTGGTATTCTGTTATTGCACCGGAAAGTTGTTCCAGTATCTTGTGGCGTAGTTGGGATTTCAAAGAGCAAGCCGCTGAATCTTTACGGTTAACTGCTCCCGATTTATCTTCAATGGGGATTGTGGACCATATTGTCACAGAACCTGTCGGTGGCGCTCATCGTTCACCCCAAATTATGTTCGAGACACTATCCAATTTACTATATTCCGAAATCAACAAACTTTCTACTTTATCATTAGACGAACTGATTGCTGCACGTAGGAAAAAATTCTATGCGATGGGGGTATGGAATGAATAATATTCCTCTTAAAAAATTTACTTTAAACAACTATTTATTATCCATTTTATTCACTTACTGTTATGATGAACGATAACGAAATTCCTTTCGGCAATGATAATAATGCCGAAACTGAAAACAATGCCCGGGGTAAAGACAGAAAATCGTCTCATGCCAACTCTGCCAATTACTCTAATGAATCGAAAGATACCACGCCACCGAACAATGATTCGTTAGGTAATCGTTTCTATGATTCTCAAAGAGATAGGACCTATTCAACGCAATATCCGCATGACGGACAGTACAATCAAAGACAAGGTAATTATAGACAAAATAATTACAACAGAGAAGGACAACAACAAGGTAATTACAGACAAAATAATTACAATAGAGAAGGACAACAACAAGGTAATTACAGACAAAATAATTACAATAGAGACGGACAACAACAAGGTAATTACAGACAAAATAATTACAATAGAGATGGACAACAAGGTAATTATAGACAAAATAATTACAATAGAGAAGGACAACAACAAGGTAATTACAGACAAAATAATTACAACAGAGAAGGACAACAACAAGGTAATTACAGACAAAATAATTACAACAGAGACGGACAACAGCAAGGTAATTATAGACAAAATAATTACAACAGAGACGGACAACAGCAAGGTAATTACAGACAAAATAATTACAACAGAGACGGACAGCAAGGTAATTACAGACAAAATAATTACAATAGAGACGGACAACAACAAGGTAATTACAGACAAAATAATTACAACAGAGACGGACAACAACAAGGTAATTACAGACAAAATAATTACAATAGAGACGGACAGCAAGGTAATTACAGACAAAATAATTACAATAGAGACGGACAACAATTTCGTCACAGAGGTAACAATTTTCAAAGAAATAATCCTCGTAACAGACCTGCTGCTCATTCACCAAGGTTTAAAGGTCGTCCCAAGCAGAATAAGAAGCCACAACCACAAAGACCAAGGCTTACACCATTAGTCAAAATACTAAGGACTATTGGTTTTGCATCTCCCAGAATTTGCGTAGAAATTATTCGTTCGGGAAGGGTATTTGTTAATGGTAATATTTTCAACAACCCTAATGCAAGTGTCAATGCTAAACGAGACTCTATTGCAATAGATGGTTTAAATATAAATGAGAGAAATCAAAATTTATATATCATTATTAACAAGCAGAAAAATATTGTCGGTTCGAATGAGAACACCCACAACTCTATCTATAATCAAGTAAAAACGAATGCGAAACTATATTTCCCTTTCGGATGTCTTGAGCGGGCAACGTCTGGTTTAGTATTTGCTACTACTGATTCTAATTTCAGATTACCTGATAACCCACTTTGTGCATCAACACCAATAGAATATAAAATCAAAGTACAAAAAACCTTGACCAAAAGACAAGTCAGCGGACTTTCTACCAAATTTCGAACACGGACATCAAGTGATAATGCTATCGAATATATTGGTGAGTATAAAAGACATTCTTGGATTAAATGCAAAGTAATAAATACGAAACCTACAATAATTCGTAAAGTACTCAAAGAAATAGGGTTAGAGGTACTAAGTTTTGAGAGATTCGCAATTGGATCTTTAACAACTGATGTGTTGCAGCGCGGTATGTGGACAAGACTCACATCCGACAACGTAAAGAAAATGCTTCGTGAACCTCTTCAAGCAATTACGATAGAAGAAATTTCACAGGATGAAAATAATGAAAATACAGATATAACACTACGACAGAAAGTTCGGTCATTATATCGTCATTGGTTTATGAAATAAAAAAATCCCCGAAAGGGGATTTTTTTTTACTTAACTATAACTTTATTGTGTATTAAACGATTATGTAGTCTGCTGAATTTCAAAAAAATGCAGATCACAATATCTTTACAATGAATGTAGTTTTGGTATAATTACCGTCTTACAACAATGCGACAAGTTCATCTACTGTTGTTTGTAAATCTGACGATGTCATATCATCAAAGAGATAAAGCGCATCATCTTGATATATGTAGTCATGGTTCAACATACGTAACTCTTCATTAACAATGGCATTAAACTCAGTAGTACTTGGTTCTGATGTCAATGCACCTAAATTTTGCTTTGTCTCATAATTGATATGACCGACATTTACAGCATTGCTTTGAACAAACAAAATATATAAAATGGCAACAGAAGCAACTGTGGCAAGTGGAATGATTTGAAGCACTTTTAATCTAAAGTAACCCTTTTTTTGTTGTTGCTTCTGTAAAGATTCATGTATTGTAACAGACATGTTTTTTACGGATGTGTCCAAAGAGTTATAATAGGTTTGCTTCGGAATAAGACGTTCTATTTTTTCATTTATAATTTTTTCATTGTCCATGTTGTCCATAGTACTATAGTCCTCCGATGCCATATTGTGGTAAAATAATCATTAACTTTTGTACAGCTTGAAAATAATTTGCTTTTAGTCCTCCCACACTTGTTCCGAGAATATTTGATATTTCTTCATACGTTAACTCGTCAAAATAACGCAAAGCAAAGGTTTCTCTTTGTTTTTCGGGCAATTGTGCTAACGCTTTATGGACATTACGATAAAATTCAACATTGGCATGAAGTTGATCGGGACCGGGTTCCGGAGATACGGCATCAAATTCTTCATCATCATTGGCAAAATCAAAAAAACGTAGTAATTTTTTCTTCCTCATTTCATTTTTACAGGCATTAACCGTAATACGATATAGCCATGTTTTCAGCGATGCCTCACCACGAAAACTCTTTAGAGAGTTAATCGCTTTTACAAAAACATCTTGGGCTATATCTTGAGCATCCTCATTATTTTTCGTATAACGTAATGCAATCGAATAAACAAAACGTTGGTATTTGCGAACAAAAAAAGTGACGGCACGTTCAGTATCGCCACTCTTATATTCACGTAAGATATCATTGTCGGACTCTAAAGCAAATAAAACTGTAGTTGTCATAGTTTACTTCCTTTCATAACAATAGGCGTTTGAGTCATGAAAAGCGCTGATGGTTTAATCAACTTAGAAAGATTTGCTTATTTCAAGTACTTCATATTTGATGACACCGGCAGGTACTTTTGTTTCAAAGACATCACCAACTTTCTTACCAAGTAATGCTTTTCCCAAAGGTGAAGTCACAGCAATCTTATTGGCAGCAAAATCAGCTTCTTCGGCACTCACAAGAGTATATTCGATTTCTTTACTTGTTTTATAGTTTTTCAATTTGACCTTGGACAGAATATAAATTTTGTCATCAGGAAAGTCTTTTGGGTCAATCACTTGCACTTTTGAAATTGTTTCTTCAAACTTGGCTATTCTCATTTCGAGCAATTCTTGCTCATGCTTAGCCGCATCGTAATCAGCATTTTCAGAAAGATCACCATGTGAACGCGCATACGCTATTTTTGCCGCCATTTCGTGGCGACCTTTCGTTTTGAGGTATCGTAATTCTTCTTCGATTTTTGTGAGACCTTCTTTGGTCATATAAATAGGATTGGACATCCCGGCACTCCCAATAGTTACAATAATGTGTTCTTAATCTGAGTAAATGTTCTGTTCTTAATAATAAAAAAAACAAAGCCGACCAGCGGCTTTGTTTATGAACTTTTTCTATGCAAAAAATTTGTGTTATCTCAATTTTCGAGCCAACTATCGGACTTGAACCGATGGCCTGCTCATTACGAATGAGCTGCTCTACCAGCTGAGCTAAGTTGGCGTAAACCACCGCAAAAATACGGTTTTCGCCGTTAGTGCCAAAACATTACCGATAAACATCGGCAAATTTGTGCTGTATATAGTCTATAAAATCCGTCGAATTTAGTGATTCACCTGTTAAAGCAATCATAAGCTCACTTGGCTTTTTAGTACGACCATATTGATGTATGTGGGTTCTTAACCATTGCAAAAGATGAGAAAATTCACCGTTCGCTATGTGGTTGTGTATTGACGGTATATCGTGACGAATGCGTTTCCAAAGCATCGCTGCATATAATTTACCGAGTGTATAACTTGGGAAATAACCAAATCCGCCGAATGACCAGTGTATATCTTGTAATGCACCTTTTGCATCATTCTCGGGTACAACACCAAGATACATTTGCATCTTCTCGCGCCATAACTCGGGAATATCGGCTATTTTCACTTTACCGTTTATCATCATTTGCTCAATCTCAAATCGCAAGATAATGTGCATGTTATATGTTACTTCATCCGCATCTACACGTATCAACGATGGCTGCACTTTATTGACAGCTCTATAAAAATCACGCGGAGTTGCTCCGTCAGCTTTGTCCGGGAAGTGACTTTTGAGATAAGGCAAAGCAAAATGCCAAAACTCTTCTGATCGTGTGATGACATTCTCCCAGAGTAAAGACTGCGATTCATGAATACCCATTGATGCCCCCTCTGCCCCAAAGGTTCTTGCTAAATCGGATGAAAATCCTTGCTCATATAAACCATGGCCTGCTTCATGTATCACACCATAAAAACATGGTCCTAAATCATGTTCATTTACTCTGGTTGTAAGTCGTACATCATATTGTGAAAATGATGTACAAAAAGGATGTGCAGCTAAATCAATACGACCATTCTCAAAGTTAAAGCCAATTTTTTCCGCTATTTGTGCAGAAAATGCAAGTTGCGCTTCATGTGGATAGTGACGAAGCATAAGTTCATCGCTCACTTTATCTTTATGTGGTTCGATGGACTGCAACAACTCTATTGTTGCTGTTTTAAGTGTATCGAAAACCGGTGTAAGCTCAGATGCCGTCAAACCCGGCTCATAAAGATTCAATAATGCATCATAACGGTCTTGAGCATAACCATATAATTCGGCAGCTTCACTTTTTAGCTCGACCAATTCTTGAAGTGAATTCTGAAAAAGCGAAAAATCCGACGCTTGTCTCGCATTTTTCCAGCTTTCATGAGCTAATGAAGTAGATTTCGAGGTCTTACGCACTAACTCTTCAGGCAGTTTACATGCTTTAACATAATCATCCAGAAAGAGTTTGGCTAAAGGTGAGACTTCTTTATTTTGTTCAAGTGCTTCTCGAATATCATCGGATAGTTTTTTTGCCGTATCTCCGGTCATCATTTGGTGAATTAATGCAGCAAGCGTGGATGTTTGCTCCGCACGGGCGTATGCAGCTCCGGATGGCATATATGTTTCTTGATCCCAGCTGAGAACGGAAGTTGCTGCACTTACATCACATATCATATTCATGTGCTTACGCACTTGTATTTCTAATTGATTTATTTCCATATTGTTAGATTGATTAAGTACCGGACATTGGAGTTATTCCTGTAACGGTAGTATATTTCATTACAAAACGCTTTTCGGGATTTAGTCGCTTGTACGCAGATTGCGCCATCAAAGCTGCTTCGTGAAAACCACATAAGATTAGCTTCATTTTGCCTTCATAGTCATTAATATCACCAATAGCATAAATCCCGGGAATGTTGGTACTATAATCCATTGTGTTCACTTTTACAGCATTTTTCTCAATGGCGAGTCCCCATTCAGCTATCGGACCAAGCTTGGGAGAAAGCCCAAATAATGGTAAGAAAAAATCACATTCAATATCGGTGGAAGAACCGTCCTTTGATGAAATTTTCACTGACTTCAAACTTTCTTCACCATATAAATGAGTAATGTTAGCATTGGTCATTATGCGAATACTACCATTTTCTGCAAGTGTAAATGCCTTTTGTACCGAATCGGGAGCTGCGCGAAATTCTCCACTTCGATGGACTAATGTTAATTCTGAAACTAAAGGAGAAAGATTTAATGCCCAATCTAATGCGCTATCCCCACCCCCCGCAATCACTACCTTTTTACCACGTAATGTTTCCGGATCGCGAATGATATAATCCAAACCCTTGCCTTCGTACTTCTCAATGTCTGCAATCTCCGGTTTTCTTGGCTCAAAACATCCTAAGCCGGCAGCAAGACATAAAATAGGAGCTTCGATTTTTGTACCGAGCGATGTTGTAACTATAAATTTACCATCTTCTTTTTTTTCAATTTGTTCAGCGCGTTCACCTAATGTAAAAGTCGGATGAAAAGGCGCAATTTGTGCCATGAGATTATTCACTAAATCCCCCGCCAAGATTGAAGGGTGCCCTGGTATATCATATATAGGTTTTTTGGGGTAAATTTCTGCACATTGTCCACCGGGAACCGGCAAATAATCTACAAGATGGCATTTCATCTTGAGCAAGCCGGCCTCAAAAACAGCAAAAAGCCCAACCGGTCCGGCACCAATAATGCATATATCTGTTTGTATCATGTAACGGTCCTCATTCCATTAGATAATAAGCATGGCATCACCGTAAGCAAACATGCGATAATCTTCTTTCATTGCATGTTTATAACCTTTCAAAAGTGTATCTGTGCCTGTGAAGGCAGCAGTCATCAACAGTGAAGGTGATTGCGGTGGATGAAAATTGGTCAGTAATCTGCTTGTAACTTTAAATTCAAAAGGAGGGTAGATAAATTTATCTGTCCATCCTTTATTGGGTTTTATCGCATTCGTCGTCAAGACACTCACTTCTAAAGCACGCGCTACACTGCATCCGACTGCATAGACATTTTTCCTTGCTTTCAATGACTTGTTCACAATTTCAGATGCTTCACGATTAATCTCGAAATACTCGCTGTACATACGATGTTTTGTTAGATCTTCGACTTCAATATTTTCAAAGATACCCTGCCCTATATTCATAGTGATATATGCAAAGCGTACTCCCTTGTCTTGCAATGCCTGTACTATTTCCTTTGTAAAATGTAAACCGGCTGTTGGTGGCGCAATCGAAGCCGTTCTATCAGAATTGGCAAAAATCGTTTGATATGTTTCCTTATCTAACTCTGTTGCTTCCCTTTTGATATAAGCAGGCAAAGGCATTTGACCTATTCGATCTATAACTTTAAACAAATCACCATCATAGCTAAAGCGAACAGTGCGTCCTCTGGATGTAGTATTATCAATAACTTCGCAGTAGAACTTACCATTGTCAAAATAAATTTTATTGCCGATACGAACTTTTCGAGCCGGTTCGACAAGTACATCCCAAATACGCTCGGGTTTTTTCAATTCTCGTAAAAGCATAACCTCTATGCGAGCATTTGTCTTTTCTTTTTTACCATAAGCACGAGCGGGAAACACTTTCGTATCATTAACTACGATACAATCACCTTTATTGAAATACTTCAATATATCGGTAAACTTCATATCCTCAATGCCGCCCGTAGCGCGATTGAGAACCATTAAATTTGCTGAATCGCGCGGATCAGCGGGAAATTTTGCAACTGCTGTTTTGGGAACAGTATAGCGAAATTCTGAAAGCTTCATTTCAGACCTTCTGCGAGTATGTGAATAAATAAGTAGCTCATAAAATCAAAACAAATTCGGAATTTACAGCCAAATTTGCGTACCTTTGAGCAAAGTCAAGAATAGTTTCTATGACATCGGACTTTGCCAAAAAAACTGCAAAAATACGGACAACGTAAGGGCTTTGTCAATTATTTCTGTAATTTTAACATGTGCTAACGCTTCATCATTGACGTTATTGTATTGAGGAAAATGGCTAAATTTAAGATTGTTAGTGAATATCAACCTGCGGGAGATCAACCAAAAGCTATTGCCGAACTCGTTGCGGGAATTGAGCGCAATGACCGTTACCAGACTCTTCTGGGCGTTACAGGCAGCGGTAAAACCTTTACTGTATCGAATGTAATTCAGCATGTGCAAAAACCAACTTTGGTTATATCGCCAAACAAAACACTTGCGGCTCAACTCTATGCCGAATTCAAGCAGTTTTTCCCACATAATGCGGTTGAGTTTTTCATCAGCTATTATGACTATTATCAACCCGAAGCGTATGTGCCTTCCTCCGACACATATATCGAAAAAGATTTTGCCATCAATGATGAAATTGACCGTTTGCGGTTGAAAGCCACCAGTTCATTAGTTGAAGGTAAGCGTGATGTCATTGTCGTGGCTTCTGTAAGTTGTATCTATGGCATTGGGACAAGAGAATCATTTGCTGCGATGTTATTTACACTCCATGTCGGTATGAAAATCGGTCGTAAAGATATCATCACTCGGCTTGCCGATATGTTCTATACACGTAATGATTATGAGTTTGGCAGAGGATGCTTTAGGGTGCGAGGAGACACAATTGATGTTATGCCGGCTTATGAAGAAGCTCAAGCTTTGCGTATAGAACTCTTCGGGGATGAAGTGGATTCGCTTTCATGGATATGGGCAGTGGACGGAAAACGATTGGATAAATGTGAATCTGCTACTCTGTATCCGGCGCGACAATTTGTATCTACAAAATCTCAACTTAATCAAGCCATCATTGATATCCGTGAAGAATTACGCATCAGATTGCGTGAACTACATGCAGAAAACAAGCTGCTTGAAGCGCAAAGATTAGAGCAAAGAACGCTTTATGATTTGGATATGTTGAAAGAGGTCGGCTATTGCTCCGGAGTGGAAAATTATTCCATGCATCTTGCCGGAAGAAAGCCGGGAGAAAGACCTGCATGTCTGCTTGATTATTTTCCGGATGATTACCTTTTAGTCATTGACGAAAGTCATGTGACAGTGCCTCAATTACGGGCTATGTATAATGGTGACCGTAAGCGTAAAATGACCTTGGTCGAACATGGGTTCCGTTTACCTTCTGCCATGGAAAACAGACCACAAAAGTTCGATGAAATTGAAGAAATGACGCATCAAGTTATATATGTTTCTGCTACGCCCGGCGATTTTGAATTGCAACAATCGGGTGGTGTCGTGGTTGAACAAGTCATTCGCCCAACCGGATTATTGGATCCTATAATGGAAGTGAGACCTATAAAAAATCAAATTGACGATTTAATTCATGAAATTCGGTTGCGTGCACAAAAACAAGAACGTGTGTTGGTCACTACGCTTACAAAAAGAATGGCTGAAGATTTAGCGGACTACCTGAAAAAGCTGCAAATTAAGGTCGCATATATTCATTCAGAAGTCGATGCTTTGCAAAGGGTTGAAATATTGCGTGATTTACGTCTCGGAGAATATGACGTTTTGGTCGGTGTAAACTTATTGCGTGAGGGTCTGGATATGCCGGAAGTCTCTTTGGTGGCAATTTTAGACGCTGATAAAGAAGGTTTTCTCCGAAGTACTCGCTCAATAATGCAAGTTGCCGGACGTACTGCAAGAAATTCCGATGGCTTAGTCATTTTATATGCTGACAAAATTACAAATTCAATGGCGGCTGTTTTGGACGAATCCGGCCGCAGACGCGAAGTACAAATGGCATATAATATAGAACATGGCATTACACCTAAAACTGTCTATAAAACTTATGAGCAAATCATTCAAGGAACAGCCATTGCCGATGTTGCAAAACAAAAAGAAAAAACCAAAGAAGAATTAAGAGTTTCGCTTATTAGAAAAGCTGCTGAACCGGCACTTAAATATATGGGCGAAGAACAACGCAATGATTTAATTCAGCAATTAAAAGTTGAAATGAAAAATGCAGCATCCGAATTAGATTTTGAGCGAGCAGCAGAATTACGCGATGAAATTGAAAAATTAGAAGTATTACAAAAAAAACAATGACTACTATGAAATTATCAATTGTCGTACCTATATATAATGAACAAGATATTATCTCGCATTTAGTGGAGAGAATGGAAAATTTACGCCCAATTTTTTTTGAGCGGTTTTCAATTCATCCGGATGAAATTGAAATATTGTACGTTAATGATGGTTCTAAGGATAATTCCCTGCCGATTTTGCAGTCAATGTGTTATATTATGAAGGGAATGCGAGTCATTAATTTATCACGTAATCATGGGCATCAAATTGCTATTACTGCCGGTATTGAAACCGCAAAAGGCGACGCTGTTGTAGTGATTGACGGTGATTTACAAGACCCACCCGAAGTCATTCCTGAACTTTATGCTACGATGTTACAAGGATATGATGTCGTCTATGCACAAAGAAAAAAACGTGAAGGCGAAACATATTTTAAGCTGATTACTGCCAAATTTTTCTACAGAACATTAAAAAAACTGACTAATGTTGATGTACCTTTGGATACAGGCGACTTTCGTATAATGTCGCGACGTGTGGTTGATGTCTTTAATTCAATGACCGAAAAGCACCGATTTATCAGAGGTATGGTTTCTTGGATAGGCTTCAATCAAATCGGCTATGAATATGAACGACATGAACGTTTTGCCGGCTCTACAAAATATACATTATCGAAAATGATAAAATTTGCCATTGATGGTATTACATCCTTTTCATCAATACCTTTAAAATTGGCATCTTATATTGGGCTGTTTATAGCTATTACAGGTTTTCTTTATGCACTTGTCGTTCTTTATTTGGCATTATTCACAACATCAACTGTTACCGGTTGGTCATCTATGATGATAGTGGTACTTATTCTTGGCGGGGCACAATTACTTTCTTTGGGGTTAATCGGAGAATACTTGGGAAGAATCCATGATGAATCAAAGCAAAGACCTTTATTTATTATTGAAGATATTTATGAACATCCGCATTCGCGATAAATACTGATGAAAACATTAGCAAATTCTGAAGATATAGATGCTTTGTGGGACTATATGGATCCTTTTAGCTCGGAGTTACGTTTTGATGCCGCACTTTCACAATTACATTTAGAGTCACAATCCTTGCTCTATGCGGAATTATTAACTCAAAAAGCCAGAGCAATTGGTTTACAGCAACAATATGAACGTGCCATCTCGCTGCTCGATGAAGCAAAGCAACTCATCGGTGACCATTACGACATATCATTAGTTCGTTATTATTTAGAATTGGGAAGGGTATATAATTCCTCAAGACAAGAAGGGGCTTATCAATGTTTTCACAACAGTTTTTCACTTGCCATTGAATTAAAGGAGGATTTTTATGCTATCGATGCTGCACACATGTTGGCTATAGTGACAAAACATGAAGAGTCATTGGAATGGAATCTGAAAGCAATAGAAATTGCCGAAAAATCAATACATTCGAGAGCAAAGAATTGGCTTGGCAGTCTCTATAACAATACTGCTTGGACATACTTTTTTTCAGAAAATTATGATATGGCATATACGATTTTTCAGAAATCAAAATTATGGTATGCCGAAAAAAAATTACGCAATGAAGAGTTTATTGCAGAATGGTCTTTAGCCAGAACATTGCGTGCTCAAGGTCATTTACAACAAGCATTATTAGCACAATTATCGCTTCTGCAACAACGACAAAATGAAAATTTTCCTGAGGACGGATACATTTCAGAAGAAATAGGAGAAATATTACTTCAATTAGGCAGAGAAGACGAAGCGCGTCCCCATTTTTTTCATGCCTTTACATTATTGAGTAATGATGTGTGGATACAACAAAATGAAAAAGATCGTTTGATGAGATTAGAACAATTAAGCAATGGAAATCCCAATTCTCAGAAAGAAGAGTATGAGTGAGTCTCGAGCACTTTTTATAGCTATTACCGGTGGTATAGGCAGTGGTAAATCTACCGTAGCTGCAACAATAAGAAAACACGGCTATTCCGTTATTTCTGCGGACGATGTTGCAAGAAAGGTAATGGAAAACAATGAATATGTGAAAAATGCTTTAATAACAGAATATGGTAATGCAACATTTTTACCTAATGGAAAATTAAATACCGAACATATATCGGCTCTTGTTTTTTCTACCGGAAACAAAGAAAAAATAAAAAAACTTAATAGTATTGTTCATCCTGCCACCTTAGATGCAATTATTGAGATGGCAGAGCAATTAGATGAACAAGGTGAGAAGTGTATTTTTGCAGAAATCGCTTTATTGTATGAATCAGGCCTCGAAGAAGCATTCGATTATGTAATAGCCGTGACTGCTACGGAAGAAATACGAATACAAAGAGTAAAGGAACGCAATCCTGAACTTAGCATTGAACAGATTCAACAAAGAATTCAAGAGCAAGCTGATCAAGGTTGGGTCAAAAACCAAGCAGACTTTGTCATAGAAAATAATGGCGGACTTGACACATTAGATACCTCTATTTCTTTTATCGTGGGATTAGTCCCCCATTTACCGGTAATGTATTCAACTGATGAAGAGACTTTGACAAACGACGATACTATGGAAGACACACAATGAGAATTTCACGTTCAATAGTACCCAATTTATTCACTTTGGCAAATTTATTCTGTGGATTTAGTGCAATTATTGCTATTTCCGATAGTAAATTCTACGATGCCGGTTTATTTATTCTTTTTGCAGGAATATTTGACGCTTTAGATGGTTTCGTCGCACGATTAACCCGTTCAGCATCGCCTTTAGGTGTACAGTTGGATTCATTATGTGATGCAACGAGTTTTGGCGTTGCACCTTCATTTTTATTGTATGAAGTGTGTTTACAGCATTCACATCCATTCGGAATATTATTGGCAAGTGTTCCGGCATTAGCAGGTGTGTTTCGATTAGCTCGTTTTAATGTCGAAATTACGTCTCTTGAAGATAAAAAATACTTTACAGGTATGCCAATTCCTGCGGGTGCATTAACTGTCGTTTCTTATGTATTATTTTTTGGCTTGGACAATTCCACAGTATTATTTTCACAATCTGTTGATGCGGCTGTGGTAGGAATTATTGTTGGGCTGATCATGGTAAGCAGAATCAAATATGACAATTTGCCGCGACCATCACTGAAAGGTATCAAAGAAAACCCTTTGTCTTATATAGTGTTCATCATTATTTGTGTGAGTGTAATTTTTACAAAAGGATATGCCTTATTTCCATCAATGGTATTGTATATCATATTTGGTGCTTTACGTCATTTCTATCATAAAATGGTAACAGTAACTAAAAAGGCATCATAGGGATTATTATTTTCCCCACATTTGCATTTGATGGCGGAGCGTCGTCACTCCGGAAATAACATCACTAAATTTCATTTGCAAGTCGGTTTCCGCTTTTAAATTGACAAGACCCGCGCGTTTGGGGCGGGGTGATTTTTGCCCTAACTCCTCTGATGTTATGCTGTTAATCAATGTTGAATCATAGCTGAACACTTTAGCAATCATTTTAGCGAACTCAAAACGATTACAATATTCTTTTCCTGACAGATTATAAATTCCTACCCGTTTTTTATCAATAATTTTCTTTACTGCGAGGGCAATATCATCTGTAAATGTAGGATTACCATATTGATCATCAACAACTTTGAACGGTTTGCCCATATCCAATTTGTTTATTACCCAATGTACAAAGTCTGTATGTCGGTAAGTAGAATGTCCATAAACAACATTGGTACGAAGTATGGTACAATCCACACCTGATGAATGACAAACATTTTCTGCAGCTAATTTTGTCCTCCCATAATAATTAATGGGATTTGCCGTATCATTCTCAATATACGGACCGTTTTTACCATCAAAAATATAGTCAGTTGAAAAATGAATACAATGTGCATCTATTGATTTTCCTGCACGTAAAAAATTTTCTACCAGAGTAACATTTGCTGACCATGCTCCTTCTTTATCAATTTCACAGGCATCTACATCTGTCATAGCTGCACAGTTAATCAACACGGAAGGCAATTCTTTCATCGCAATTTCTTTGAACTGCTTATAATCATGATGCTTTACCGTATAAAGAGCAACTCCATCAATATCACCGACTAAATTATCGGCTGAAGAAACAAGCACAAGTGAAGCGTTCAATTCTGCACGTAAAATTCTTACGACTGCTTCTGCCACTTTACTTCTTGTTCCTATAATCATTACTTTCTTTTTTGTATCATCTGTCTTCATAAATCTTAGAGTATTTTTTTCATATTTATATGGGGAATGGACACTTCGATATATTCATCTCCATAGGTTGAATAGCCCATTTTTTCATAGAATCCGACAACGTTTTTTCTTGCATGCAGAATTATTTCTTTATAGAATAACTCACGAGCAATATTTTCGGAAAATTGTACCAATTGTTTACCAATTCCTTTTGATTGAATATGAGTATCAACAGCTACTTGGCGCATCTGAAGTATGGATGGCTCTATAGGAGTAAGTAAAAGGCAACACTGTAAAGTATTGCCTTCAAATCCGGCTATGTGAATTGATGTTTCTTCATTGCCCAACAAGGTCAAATCTAATGTTAAACCCAATGGTTTTCTTAATACCGTATCGCGCAATTCCACCATACGATAATATTCTTGACTTTGATAATGTACAATCGTAAAATTCATGGACTATTTTGAGAATTGTGGTTGCAAACCTTGCCAACATTCATAATAATCATGTTGCAATTCACCTGTTTCCATAGCATATTTCGTCGTTTTACACACAAAACGAGTTTCAAACATAAATGCTAATGTATTTTCTTGTTTATGTGGAGTTAACTGCGCATTCGTTGCTGCTTTATGGGTTGCGGCATCCGGTCCATGTCCCGACATACAATTATGTAAGCTGCATCCACCCGGAACAAAACCTTCCGCTTTAGCATCATATTGACCAAAAATCAGCCCCATAAATTCATTCATAAAATTGCGATGGAACCACGGTGGTCTGAAGGTGTTTTCAGCTACCATCCAACGCGGAGGAAATATAACAAAATCACAATTAGCTGTGCCGGGTATTTCCGACGGTGCAGTCAGCACAGTAAATATGGACGGATCGGGATGATCGAATGACACTGTATTAATTGTGTTAAATGTGGACAGATCATATTTATATGGCGCATAATTGCCATGCCATGCAACTATATCTAACGGAGAATGATCAATAGGAGCTTCCCATAAATTCCCCAAGAATTTTGCAATAACAGTAAAATCACCATCAATATTTTCATATCGTGCAACAGGTGTAAGAAAATCTCTCGGATTAGCCAATCCATTTGCACCAATCGGACCTAAATCAGGCAAACGGAAAGTACTCCCATAATTTTCACATATATATCCTCGCGCGGTCTCATTCAACAAATGTACACGAAATTTAATGCCCCGCTGAATTACACAAATTTCTCCGGGAGCAACATCCATACGTCCCATCTCGGTGTCTATGCGCAATGCACCCAGTTGTGGCACAATAAGCATTTCACCATCAGCATTATAGAAAAAAGTATTTTCCATATTTTTATTTGCTGCATACACATGAATAGCCAGTCCATTATGTGTAGAACAATCACCATTGCCGGCAATTGTCACCATACCACTAATAAAATCCGTCGGTTTTTCCGGTATCGGTATCGGACTCCAACGCAATTGATTCGGCGGTGTCGGCACTTCATCAAATGGCGTTGATCGCAATAAATTATTATCAATTTGTTTGAACGGCTTATGTACGACAGAAGGACGAATCCTATAGAGCCACGACCTTTGATTCGTATGGCGCGGAGCTGTAAATGGCGTGCCGCTAATTTGCTCAGCATAAAGATTATATGGCACTTTTTGCGGAGAATTTTGTCCCTTTGGTAAAGCATTCGGTTCTGCTTCGGTGGCAAATTCATTGCCAAAACCTGACATATATTGTAATTCAGACATAGGAATAACGAGATAAATGATATAAATGCAGTTTATTGCGCAAAAATACGTATTCGTAGGATAACTTCACCGATTAGCCCATTTCTTTTGTAATGATGCACGCTCCCACATCTTGGACATCAATGGACTTCATACATTCATGAGTACCAAGAGGACATTCATGTTTACCGTGATGATGACATGGTCTGCACTGTAAGTTATTGTTTTGCAACACCATACTCCGAGAATCGGGCGGAAAAAAGCCAAATTCTGGAACAGTAGGACCATATATCATAATCACCGGACAATGTGCAAGATATGCCAAGTGAGCAGGCGCACTATCATTGCTGACCAGAAGCTCGGCTCTTTGTAAAACTGACAATGTTTGCGCCAAAGAGGTCTTGCCGGCTAAGGAAGTTGCGCCACTTTGGTTCGCTATTGATTCACAGAGTTCTTGGTCGGATTGGCTGCCTATGATAACAACTTTTTTCCCTTTGCTTTTAAGATACAGCGCCAATTCTATCCATTTTTCTTTACCCCATTCTTTTGTTTTCCACACAGATGCAGGAGCCAGTACCACGCTGTTCTGCACCATCTCCAAGATTTCCTGTTCAAGAGTAATGGCGCTCGCTCGAAAAGAATAATCCCACTCATTAAAAATAGATACCGAGTACTTTTCTCCCGATAAGAGAGTTAACAAAGAACATAATTTCTCGATTTCATGCCCCACTGTCATTTTATGTGTTTTTTTTGTCAATAACCATGAAAGTGAATTTTCTTTGTAACCAACCGATATAAAGTGACGAGGAGCATAATATCGAATGATGCCACATAAAAGATTTGTTCGTAATGATGTATGAGGAATGAAGAAGATATCAATTGATAAAAGGGCAATTTCTTTGGCTACACTTTGCATACTCGTCAAAGAGCGATGATGTTTTTTCTTATCAAAAATAATGATGGTATCTATTTCTTGAAACGCTTGCGCAAGTTCAGCTCCTACGGGAGTTGTAATAAACACAATTCTGCTGTGAATATATTTCTTTTTGAGTAAAGCCAAAAATGGTATTGTCAAAGCTATATCACCAATAAATGCCGTTTGAATAACAGCAATAGTTTTTATATTTTCTGCAGAGTTATGGTGCTTCATATTTCCAACGTTTATGTTGCCATGCCCATTGTTCGGGGTATCTGCGAATAATATTTTCCAAAGCAGCTACATGTCTTTTAGTAAGCTCTTTACGTCCCTCAGCTGTATTCGACAAATCATCAAAAGGTATTTCTTCCAATCGAACGGTGTACATGCCATCGGGCTTTCTGCATGCAAACCCAATAATAATAGGAGCAGCCAATCGAAGAGCAAGCTGAGCCGGCGCTTCATGCGTAACAGCGGGACGTCCCATAAAATCAATAAATATATCTTTGTGCGGGTCACCTGCTTGATCCACAAGAAAAGCCACAGGTCTGTTGCGTAATATATCGCGAACAATTTCTTTTGCGGCATTGTCGGCATCAACAACGGTATTATTGACACGAGTTCGTAACTTTTCGAGCATATCCGCTATTGCTGAAACTCTTTGTTTTTTAACAACAATAGTCATAGGCACAGAAGAAAGTATGCCGGCAGTAAATGCTAATAATTCCCAATTACCGAAATGACCTGACAAGAGTATAATACCTTTATTGCGCTCATGAATTTGGTTGATTAACTCTATATTCTCAAAGGAAATTTTAGAACAAATTTTTTGCACGGACCAATACGGCATAGCTGCTATTTCTAAGAATGTCAAAGCAAGACTATGATAACTTTTTTGGGCAATTTCTTGTATTTTTTCTTCACTCAATGATGGGAAAGCATTCGCTATATTCTCTTTCGTATGAGCATAACGGTTTTTATCTATTGCAATCATGAGTGCAGAAAGAAAATATGCTACAATGGAGCGTAATGAATGAGAAAGTATCGAAGAGAATATACCGACACCACTTACGATAAGTTTCATTATCTTCTTTGTCCATTCGTAGAATTATTCATATCATTTCGGGATTTATGCACATAGACATTCATCCAATTTTCATTGCGGACTTCATTAATTGCATTGGAATGTACCAACACATAATTATTGACATTATGTATATCAACGAAATTAAAATTTATCCCTCCTTGAGTCCTGTCATAATACCATGTTTGATACGCTTTTGATTCGGCAACAACATTTCCCCTGTCAATTGTCGTCGGAAAACCATATTTGCATAATACTCTTCCCATATCAGTGCGCCATCCTTCACCGATTCTCGGATTAGCATAATGAATCTCGGCATATTGTATTGCCCTACGATACTCTAACAATCGTTCATTTTCAATAGTTTCTTTATTGGGGTCACGAGTGAACCAAAATCTGTACATAAACTTCTGCTTTGCTTTTACATCAGCTAATTCTGCGAATAATTCAGACTCAGTTTTTGTAACAATGTATTGCGCTTTTTCAAATTCATCCATAAGTGTCTTTTCACCCATCGTTGCCCATTCACTCATTGAGAATAATTCGTCTTCGCTGTATGGAGCAGACATTTTAGGTGGCATTGCGGGATTTAAGAGATACATTTTTTTGGTTGAATATGCAACATCATTCGCATTTTTATAAGAAGCCACAGACATCTGAATAAAATATACGCCGCTCGGCAAGCCGTTAAGTCCCAATGATGCATGCTCTATCATTGTGTCACTGCCTACAAGACGTGTATATTCTTTAGATGCGACCATTCTACGGACACCGTCAAATATTCTATACATAACAGCCACGGTGTCACCGGCATATTTTTTCACATTATATAATTCACAATATGTGGTGACGACAGGTTCTGTACCAACAATTTCTTGCATAGGATTAGGCAATACATGTAATCCGTGTTTAATAAAATGTGATTTTTTTTCTTTAGTATCAACCGTGGTGATTCCATGAGAAAGTTGTAAATCACTTGCCTCAATATACGGTTTTCCAAAACTGCGAACCGTGAATGGTATATCTCTTTTGGCTAATGTCGTAGGGTCAGAAGGATCTGTAATCTCTAATGACATAGCATAAGAACCGGGTTTTAATAAAAGTACTTTTTGGGAGTAATGATACATTGAATGTACCACAACAGGTTTATCGGAAATATTCTCCAAACGCCAAATATTATCATCCACTATTGTTCCATCGGAGTTTTTTACCACTTGATGTATCTGCAATTGACCTATATATGACTGACCTTTTTTACTATAGGTAACCGTAGTGTCGGGATAAGCATAATACACTTCTACGCGCGTTTCCCCATTCTTACCTGCAAATTGACCAAAGTCTATAGTAAAAGAAATAGGTTTTGCTTGTAATGCGGCTATGCTTATGAGCGCACATAAAATCATAACAATAAACATTTTCATCATCTTTTTCTCACACATATTATGTACTGCCTAAAGTTTTAGCTAATATTCGTATTTTTACCAAAGAAACCGTGCATTTGAGGAAAAAAATATGACTCTCTTCCCCATTCGATACATTATTTTATTATTTTTTGTTCTCATGTATTCAGCTCAAGGACAAATTGTGCTTAGTGAATTTCAACCAGCTCCTGTGACCGGTAATCCGGAATGGATTGAGTTGTACAATTCATCAACGGGCACTGTCCAATTCGACGGCTATATCCATGACAGAACGACGAGCATAAAGGTTACATTCACGGCAAAAGGCAGATCATATATTGTTCTTACACGAGACACCTCATCACTTCGTGAATCTCACACTTTACCCTCTGTCAATGTACTATTCGTTGAAATCAAAACGCCGACTCTCAATAATACCAATGATATCATCGTTTTGCGTAATAAAGATTCGGTTGTCATTGATTCTTTATGGTATTCGCTCAAAGATGCTCGCAAAGGCATCTCTTTTGAACGTGTTTCGATGACACTTCCGGCATACTTACCTTCAAATCTGCTTCAAAGCATTGCACCCGACAGCTCGACCATTGGCTATGTCAATAGTCACACAAAAGTAAGAAAAGATTTAATGCTATGGAAAACGAGTTTTGACTCATACGAAAAAAAACTATCTATCACCATAAAAAACAATGGTTTAACAAATCACCGAGATTCATTGCTGCTACGTATTTCATCACAATCAGATTCCTTGCACTTGACTCATATTCTTACTAAACCTCTGTTACCTGATTCTCTTAGTACCATGATAGTACCCTTTACGGCACTTTCTGCCTTGCTCAAACGCTATCATATCACTGACATTGATGTGAATGTACTCAATGTAGGAGACGAGCGTTTATACAACAATAGTACTTCTTTAGCACTCTACCCGCCCCATTCTTCACGCCCTTTACACATTAATGAGTTTTTGTATGATGAAGACATATCACGCCCCGAGTTTATTGAAATTACCAATACTTCCGACAGCATCGTATCGTTACTGCATTGGCAAATTCATGATAATACAGGTTATACAACTTCATCGAACCGTCATATCATTAACAAACCACTTACAATAGCTCCCAATGAATATGCCGTACTATGCTCAGACAGCAGTATTTTCCTTTATCCGAACATTGACAGCGCTAAAGTATATATTCTACCCAAAAGTCTAAGTTTGAATAATTCCGGCGATGACATAGTGTTACGCAATCCCAATGGCGATATTCAAGACTCTTTGCAATATACATCCACTTGGAAAGCATCGTCACTCAGCACATCGCGCGGTATATCTGTCGAAAAGCTATCCCCTTCATTACAATCCCATTATCGTGATTCATGGGTTTCTTGCACCAATCAATACGGTGCCACGCCTACTTTACCCAACAGCAATCTTGTAGAAAAAAGTAATGGCGGTACATTCACCATCTCGCCGAACCCTTTTTCACCCTATCCTCCACGCTACGAACGCACCTTGCTTTCCTACACCACTCCTTATGTGCAAGCACGATTAAGGATTCTCATTTTCTCAAAAGAAGGCGAAGAAGTACGCACATTGGTGAATGCGCCTCTTACGGGTAAACAGGGCGAATATATCTGGGATGGGAAAGATAATGATGGCAATGCCGTCGCTGTGGGGATATATGTCGTGTATCTTGAAGCAATAAACAATGATGACAATGATGTCTATATTGCCAAAACGACCTGTGTTATCGGAAATTAACACTGTTAATCATTGGCACAGTCGTATATTAACACACTTTTTAACATGATAGAACATAACAATGCCGAAAATACTTTTATCGCAATTCAAAAGCAATGAACTATATTTTAACCGCGAGCTTGCTTGGTTGGAATTCAATAACAGAGTACTTGATGAAGCAGAAAATCACGAACATCCATTGCTTGAACGCTTAAAATTTCTCATCATCTTCGATTCTAATCTTGACGAATTTTTTATGATTCGTGTGGCAGGACTGAAAGATCAGATAGAAAATGACATATTTGAGCTATCGGGCGACGGCTTAAGTGCCAGACAGCAATTGCAGTCCATCCGCACACGTGTGACAGAGCTTTATGAGCGTCATGCCGCAATATTACAAAATCAAATTTTTCCCGAAATGGAAAAAAATGATATTTACATCCATAAATATGCAACTCTTTCAGCCAGAGAAAGGGATCGCCTCAAAGAGTATTTCTTTGATGATGTTTTACCCATTCTCACACCATTAGCTTTAGACACAGCGCATCCATTTCCTCGCCTTCTCAATAGAAGTTTGAATATTGTCTATATGCTCAATGAAGCAGATTCTTCCGCGACGGGTGGTAAAATTGCCGTATTACAATTGCCGCCTGTTTTACCGCGTTTTGTCCGATTAAAGCGCAATTCGGGCTATCATTTTGTCTTACTTGAAGAAATAATTCAAGCAAACTCACAAGTGCTGTATCCCGGCTTTACCATCGAAGGTTCTTATGCCTTTCGGGTGACGCGCGATGCAGATTTGGAAGTTGCCGAAGATGAAGCAAGTGATTTGGTAACAGAGTTGCAAGAACAAATCAGACAAAGACCGTGGGGTGCTGCGCCGGTACGAATGGAAATAATGGGCGATATGCCTGAGCATCTTATCACATTATTGCGTACTTCCACCGGCTTAGATTCTTATGATGTTTATACGGTAAATCGAATATTAAATTTCCCCGAATTTTTTGCTATTGTAGGGCTTGAAATTCCCGAATTAAAAGATCCTAAATTATCCTCACGGAAATTACCGGAATTTATCGGCACGGATGATGAAATTTTTGAAAATATTGCAAAAAAAGATATCGTTGTCCATCATCCTTTTGATTCATTCAGCAATAGTGTGATTAAATTTCTTATGGCTGCTGCTCATGATTCTAAAGTACTTGCCATTAAAATTACTTTATACAGAGCAGGAAAAAATTCTCCTTTGGTGGAAGTATTGAAAAAAGCCGTAGAACATGGGAAACAAGTAACTGCATTCGTAGAATTAAAAGCTCGATTTGATGAAGAAAACAATATTCAATGGGCGCGTGAATTGGAACAAGCAGGCGCGCATGTGGTCTATGGTGTCGTCGGATTAAAAACACATTGCAAAATTGCTATGGTTGTCAGAAAAGAAGAAAAAAAGATAAAAACTTATGTTCATTTATCAACCGGAAATTACAATTTATCTACCTCACGAATTTATACCGACATCGGTATTTTTTCTGCACGCGAAGATTTTGCCGAAGATGCCATCAATGTCTTTAATATGCTGACAGGTTATTCAAATCACACGAGATGGGAACAATTTTCCGTTGCACCGAAAACCTTAAAAAGTGATGTGCTGCGACTTATCAACCGCGAAAGCGAAAACCATAGCATTGAATCACCGGGTATGATTTTTGCAAAAATGAATGCACTTGTGGATGAAGATATTATTCGTGCTTTATATAAAGCATCGCAAAAAGGAGTAAAAATACGATTAATTATTCGTGGAGTTTGTTGTTTGCGCCCGGGAGTAAAAGATATGAGTGAAAATATAGAAGTACGGAGCATCTTGGGAAGATTTTTAGAACATTCACGCATATTTTATTTCGGTAATAATGGCTCTCCGGAATTATATTTGTCAAGTGCAGATTGGATGCCGCGTAATTTTATCCGCCGTGTGGAAATAATGTTCCCTATTCTTGATAATGATGCCTTTACCGCCATAGCAGACATTATGGAAACGTATTGGAAAGACAATAATAGGTCAAGAGTATTATTGCCCTCGGGGACATATACCACCATTGAAAAAAATCCCGAAGAACCGGCATTTAATGCTCAATCATATTTTTTGGAAAAGCACTCGGAGAAGAAATAAAAGAGAGAGAATGACACTTCCTCTCATGTTATGATAAAGGTATATATTTTCATCAGCAGCAAGGATAATCTTCATCAGAGGATACGTATCGGTTGATGAAGAGAACAAATAATGTTCACCACAATCGTATTCTTTTATAGCAAAAGCACCGATTTCGCACTATTCTCTTATTTTCGTAGTATATCCATACTATAAGGAACAGCTATGACCATGAGAAAAAATCCGCGTGTTGTTATCGTTGGTGCAGGTTTTGGCGGACTCAACGCAGCTAAATCTTTACATAAAAGCAATATAGACACCGTCCTCATTGATAGAACCAATCATCACCTTTTTCAGCCGATGCTCTATCAAGTTGCAACTGCGGCTTTATCGCCCGGTGATATTGCATCGCCTATTCGGACTATTCTACGTGGAAAAAACTCCATTAAAGTCGAAATGGACGAAGTGCAGTCTTTACATTTAAAAGAACATTATATAATTCTTGCCGACCAAGGCAGAATGGATTATGATTATCTCATCCTTGCGCCGGGAGCACGTCATTCCTATTATGGTCATCCCGAATGGGAACAATATGCGCCCGGTCTTAAAAATCTTGATGATGCGCTGTATATTCGTGAAAAAGTACTGTTATCCTTTGAAAAAGCCGAGCATGTCTATGGCACTCACGAAGCACAACAATATTTGACTTTTGTTATTGTTGGCGGAGGTCCCACCGGAGTAGAAGTAGCCGGTGCTTTAGCAGAAATTGGTGAAAAAGCCATGCTTCATGATTTCCCTACATTGCGTAAATCCGATATTCGTATTTTTTTAGTGGATGCCGGTACAAGAATATTGTCATCGTTTCCCTCTTCTTTATCCGAAAAGGCACAAAAAGATTTAGAACACCTTGGTGTGACCGTCATAGTAGAATCACGTGTCATTGATATGACCGATCATACGGTGACTTTGGAAAATAAGCACGGTCAAAAAACTATCGAAAGTGCTAATATTATATGGGCTGCGGGTAATGAAGCATCACCCCTTTTACGAACAGCAGGCATACCATTAGATCAACAAGGCAGAGCCATTGTCGAGAGTGATTGTGCTGTACCCGATTTTGAGAATGTTTTTGTTATTGGCGATGCGGCTCATTTTGAAGAGAAGCAAGGGTCAATATTACCGGGAATCTGTCCCGTTGCCGTGCAGCAAGCGCATTATGTTGCTTCCATAATTATTCGTCGCCTTGGCAAAAAGCAAAGGAAGCCCTTCACATATCTTGATAAAGGAACATTGGCAACAATAGGAAGAGCAAAAGCAATTATGACCATACGCGGTACATTTAATATATCAGGGCTTATAGCATGGCTGATGTGGGCTGGTATTCATGTATTTTTTCTTATCGGATTTCGCAATCGGCTTCGCGTAATGATTGAATGGATGTGGTATTATATAACATTCAAACCCGGTGCCCGCCTCATTGTGCGCAAACAACATCGTCAACGATCATCATAATGGAATACAGATGAGAATAAGTAGAATAAAAAATGGAACTTTTTTCGATTGCGGCGGTATAGAGGGTGTACAATATTTTTGTGTAATGAATATGAATGATACGTTATCATCAGGTACATATTATTGCATCATCAATGCTGATGGTGTGAAAATTACGCTCCCTTTTATTAAACACTAATATCTCATTTTCTTGCTCCGCCGCCAAGCGGCGGAGCATTACTTTGTGAAAGACAATTCCATGAAATATCTCTTTATTATTGTTGTATTCCTTGCTGCTTTGACTGCAAAGGCACAAATACCTGTTTGGCAACACACTCCCGTTGTTCCATCAACTAATTGGACTTTATTACAAAAATCTCCTACAGGTATGCCCTTATTCTCAATGGAAAATATAGGCAGTTTATTCCTGTGGAATAATAATAATAATTCATGGGAACTCTATCATAAAAGAAATGATGAATGCCTTAGTTCCACGGAACCCTTTATTACTCTATTTAATAAATATATTATTACTTCTACAGCTTGCTTTGCTCCACAAAATATGATTGGACCCAAAATACAATATCGAGACACCAATGGTCTATGGCTTCCTTTTCCAATACTTGATACTATTGCCGCCTTAGAAAATGACCTCACCGATTGTCAAGTATTCTCCCCTGCTTATCATCAAGGAAGCGCTAAAAAATTATATACATATTTTAATCTCTTAAAAAAAGTAAAAGACTCTATATTTCCCGATAGATTCTACTGGAAATTTATTCAAAAAATGATTTATTCAAAATCTGAAATACACTCTCCTTGGAAATTAGAAGCTACAATCTATCGTGACTTCCCGCAGAAATCAATTCTCCATGTCAAAAATAAAGATACTATGTTTTTTTCATACTTAGATACACTCTTCGTATATGAAAAAGGGACATTACGCTTTCTACCGCCTTTCGGTATCAATAGTGATGTTCTCTTCGAATATCATGATGGAAAAATTTATGGATTGCGTGGAGCAACACTCTATTGTTATGAAGACACTCTATGGCGTAAAGTTTTTTCTCAACCTGTCAATAAATATCTCGTCATTAACAATCAAGAAATCTATTGTTCTACCTTGGGGTCACGTTCTTGGGATTATGCTCTGGGCGGAATGCCTTTTGGCGATTCACTCTATAAAACTACCGATGGTGGTAAGTCGTGGACATTTCTTTGCCGTTATTTCCATCCATATATCAAAGCCGCGGACGGATATTTATATGGCACGTATTTCAGCCCTCGTTCACGATTAGCACGTACCAATGATGAGGGAAAAACTATTGAATTTATTGACAAAGGATTGACATATACCAATGAAATGTTCAGTATTCAAGCACAACAGGATGGATCAATCTTGGCTTGTGGTCCGGGGATGTGGCGCAGCACCGACGAAGGTGAATCGTGGCAATCTCTCGGCTTGGACAGCTTTTATGTTAAACATGCCATTATTGATAAAAAAGGATATATTCATGCCGCTGTCGGCTCAGATTCTTTCCCTCAATATAGGGCAAGGGGACAAGTAGGCGTACGAAGCACCGATATGGGAAAATCTTGGGAACTCCAATTCCATTATACTTGGGACAATGCAGGCGGATTTGCTCAATCACCGAATGGAACACTTTATACACTGTTTGGGAGATATTATGATACTGATTTTACTATGCAAAGCCGTGACGATGGCGTAACATGGCAGACCATAGACAGAAGAGAAATGGTCAAATACAAGGATAATCCCAAAGAGTATGAAGTCTATTTAGCAGGTGGTTTACCGGCATTTCTCGGTGATAGTATTGTTATCTTACCCAAACCATTATCACGTTCGACCGACGGTGGCCGCACTTGGCAATTTGTACGAAGACCAAAAACAGATTCGGAATATCTCTATTCTTGCTCAAGTGTACTCTATGATTCTTTCAGAAAACGTTTTATTGCTTTTGTTACCGAAGGGTCTTATTACAGTTATACATCCATTGATAGCGGAAAAACTTGGCAAAAATTAAGTGATAACGAGTTGGGACTACTCACCGTACAGTCAATTATAGATAGTACGGGGCGAATCTATTCGTATAGCGGAGGTATTGGTTGGTCAATATTTTCAGATGATGGGGGGGAGAGTTGGGTCAATCAACAGAATGTTGCCGAAGGAAGTCCTTTCTACAGTGCAATTAATAACATGACTGTGAGCAAACGTGGTTATGTATATCTTGCCGACAGGCAACATGGTTTATTTCGCACTACCGAGCGTTTTCCGCCCGTGGGGGTTAAGGAGGAAGAGGAAACACTCAGCACTTTGCGCATTATGCCTAATCCTGCCAATACTTTTCTGTCGCTCTCCGGTACGGATAATGCCTTGGTCTTCATCGCCGATATGCAGGGTTCTCTTGTGTATCAGGGATATGAACATTCGATAGATATCAGCAGATGGCAGACAGGTATGTATTGTGCACGCATCCCCGCCACAGGACAAAAAGCTCTGTTTATGGTGGTGAGGTAGTGATAAAGTCATCCAACCCGTCAGACTGCGTCTGCCACCCCTCAGGTTTATAATTCACCGGATAATGGAATCCCCCAGGTATGATAATAGAACAATAATGTTTGTTTTTTTGCCCCATCCCGTCCTTCCCCGCGGGGAAGGCATAAAAGACTTCTCCCCGTCGGGGAGAAAAAAAGAGGGGCAAATCTCAATCAATACGTTCATCCATCCCTTTTTTTTCGGAAGGGATACATAAAAAAAGAGGTGCTTTATTGAGCACCTCTTTTACATTGTCATATTTCATTGAACTTGATTGTCGCTGAATAATTATGACATCGCTTTTTTCACAATTGCAGTAAATACCTGCGGTTGATTCATTGCAAAATCAGCAAGGACTTTACGATTAATTGTGATTCCCTTTACGGATAAAGCATTGATTAAGCGGCTGTATGTCGTACCATTAAGACGAGCAGCAGCATTGATGCGAGTAATCCACAAAGAGCGGAATTCGCGTTTTTTACGGCGGCGATCGCGATAAGCATATTGTAAACCTTTTTCAATATGATGCTTGGCAACCGTCCATACTTTACTTCGCGCTCCCCAGTACCCTTTCGCAAGTTTGATAAACTTACGGCGGCGGCGATGCGAAGCTACTTTATGATTTGCGCGTGGCATAGTTCTCCTAAAAGAAAAACGTTAATAAAAAAGGGCGCACGGTGAGCTTCAATTAATTATAACCGTGACACCACAAATGAGTCAGACTAACTTAGCCGACTCCGAGCATACGTTTGATGTTTTTTTCTTCATACGGATGCACTGTTGTTGATTGACGAAGTACGCGTTTGCGTTTGCGAGTTTTGGAGGTCAAGATATGGCTTTTGTACGCTCTCTCGCGTTTTACCTTACCTGTACCTGTCAAATCAAAACGCTTTTTTGCAGCACTTTTTGTTTTGAATTTAGGCATCGTTACGGATCCCTTACAATAATGTGAATATTACTTGGCTTTAGCTTTGTCCGGCGCCAAGATTGCCGTTATCGTCCGACCTTCCGAATGAACCGGTTGATCAATTTTGGAACAAGACTCTAAAGAAGCAATGAAGCGTTTTAATAACTCTTCCCCGATTTCTTTATGGACAATTTCACGCCCACGAAACATTACGGTTGCTTTGACTTTATGTCCGTCCTCTAAAAATTCTTGTGCATGACGTCGCTTAAATTCAAAATCATGCGTATCGGTACGCCATTTGAAGCGTATCTCTTTTAACTGCTGCTTGTGTTGTGCTTTTTTGGCTTGATTTTCACGTTTTTGCTGTTCATAAGCAAATTTCCCGTAATCAATAATACGGCAAACCGGCGGCGCTGCTTGTGGTGCAATCTCGACCAAATCCTTTTCTTGCGTATAAGCTAAATCCAATGCCTGTCGGAGTGTCATCACCCCAAGCATCGTGCCTTGCTCATCCACAACTCTCAACTCCTGAGACTGGATTTCGTCATTAATTTTGTGCTTGCGATTTTTATCGCGAATACTTTCGGGGGTCTGAATTATTCGACCGCCCATACCTGGTTTCCTCAAGAACAACCTTTTTTTGTAATGAACACTATTAACAAAGTTTGCAAAAATACTGTTATTGTTCTGTATGGCAAAAACTTGTGTCAAAATTTTTCTGCCCTTTCTTGATTCTTTCCTCTTCTTACCGGTGAACAACAAAAGTTCTTCGGCAAATTATTGGTAATTTTGAGCAGTATTTTTATCAATCAGAAAGTCTTACTATGCACACTCTCCACAGAAATGATCAGGAATTACGACGTTTAGAAGAACTTCACGAACTCCTTCATCGTGGTATAAATCCCTATCCGCCAACTTTTGAAAAATCGCATTCTTCCCAACACATTCTTTCCGGCTTTACCGATGAGAATGCCCAAGATTTTAGCTCCGTGCGTCTTGCAGGACGCATCATGGTAATCAGGAAAATGGGTAAAGCCACATTCTGCCATTTGCAAGATGATGCCGGACGCATCCAAATCTATCTGAAAAAAGATGATATACCCGATTTCTACGACATTCTCGGCAATCTTGATATTGGCGACATCATCGGTGTGAGCGGTCATGTATTCAGAACAAAAACAGGCGAAATTTCTGTGTGGGCTAAACATGCTATTCTTCTTTGTAAATCATTGAGAGTATTGCCAATAGCCAAAGAAGAAACGGATGAACAAGGCAATAAAGTTGTCTATGATGCTTTTGCCGATAAAGAATTACGCTACCGCAAAAGATATGTGGATCTTATCGTCAATCCCGAGGTAAAAGATGTTTTCGTAAAACGATCGAAAATTATCTCAACCATGCGCCGCTTTTTTGAGGACAGAGGATGGTTGGAAGTAGAAACTCCGATTCTTCAACCCCTCTATGGCGGGGCAACCGCTCGACCATTCATCACCCATCACAATGCACTTGATATAGAACTCTATTTACGTATTGCCGATGAATTATACCTAAAACGCCTGATTGTCGGCGGATACGAAGGTGTCTATGAGTTTTGTAAAAATTTCCGCAATGAGGGTATGGACAGAAGCCATAATCCCGAATTTACGCTGATGGAAATTTATATCGCATACAAAGACTATATCTGGATGATGGGTATGGTGGAAGAATTGCTTTCCACTCTCTGCATGAAAGTAAATGGTTCGCACACAGTCTCCTATGATGGACATGAACTTTCTTTTCAAGCTCCTTTCCGCAGAGCTACTATGTATGAATTGATTACGGAAGCTATCAATGAAGATATTCGTGGTTATGACCGTGAGCAATTACTCGCCGTAGCTCGGAAAAATAATGTTGAAGTAGAAAGTACTGCTTCCGGCATGAAGATTTTTGATGAAATCTTTTCTCAGAAAGTACAGCATACTCTCATTCAGCCGACTTTTGTGATGGATTATCCGGTTGAAATGTCACCTTTAGCAAAAGCGCATCGCAGTGAACCCGGCTTGGTAGAACGTTTTGAGCTTTATGTTGCAGGAACGGAACTTGCAAATTGCTTTAGCGAGTTAAATGACCCGATTGACCAAAGAGCGCGACTCGAAGATCAAGCACGCATCCGCGCTGCCGGCGATGATGAAGCTATGGTGGTGGACGAAGATTTCCTTTATGCTATCGAAGTGGGGATGCCACCGACAGCAGGACTTGGTATAGGCATTGACAGATTGGTCATGATGCTCACAGGGCAAACCTCTATTCGTGATGTATTGTTCTTCCCGCAAATGAAACCGGAAAAACAAGCTCATTGACCTTTCGTCCCCTATCATCAGTCACTCAATCTTTTGACATACTTTTTATGGACACTCTCATCGGCGATGACGGTATCGCCGTTCGTCACAAACATAAGCCAAGATACTTTTTAGCTCTTGGCTTATTTATTCTTAATATCATCTCAACGATATTTGCCGGAGTTCTGTGGGCAGGGCATAATCCTTTTGAGCTCACACATTGGCATTATGGCGTGACATATTCGCTCTTGCTTATGCTCTTTTTGTCTGCACATGAATTAGGGCATTATTTCGCAGCACGCTACCATAATATTGATACATCACTCCCCTATTGTTTACCCTTTCCCATACCGGTTTTATCGCCCTTCGGCACCTTAGGAGCATTTATCAAAACACGTGAACCCATTCCCTCGCGGAAAATACTTTTCGATATCGGTGTTGCAGGTCCTCTCGCGGGGTTTATCGTCTGTTTGGGCATACTCATCATCGGTTTTCTGACTATGCCATCTGTCGAATATCTTTATTCTGTTCATCCCGATTATTTGCTCAATGGCGGACATATCACAACCCACGGTATGTTCTTTGGTGACACAATACTCTTCTCCACACTGAAAACACTTTTTATAGCACCGGATACATTTTTTCCGCCGATGAATGAAATATATCATTATCCATTTCTGTGCGTCGGATGGTTTGGACTTTTTGTTACGGCACTCAATATGCTTCCGATTGGTCAATTTGATGGCGGTCATGTGATATATGCAATGTTCGGTGAAAAACAAGTTCGCATAGGAAAATTCATCTGGTGGATAATGCTTTTCATCGGTTTGGGCGGTGGTATCACGTTTTTGCATTCAGTAATTCAGACTTATTCACCTAATGATCTTTATCCCATTACTCAAGGTGGGTTCAACAGCTATTTTACTTTTATTGGTTCCTTTGCACCTTGGTTTATATACTGTTGGAATGGTTGGTTATTGTGGGTGTGTATCGCTCGCTTTGTTATGAAAATAAAACATCCACCTGTGCGTGATACTTCACCTATAGGCACAACAAGAATGATAATCGGCTATATTGCATTGCTCATTTTTATTCTGAGTTTTTCCTATAATGGAATTTACTTCATCAGTCCAAACGGGATGCCCGGAGCATTAGGATTTTAATCCGCAGAAGGGCTTTTTTTTTCGTGCTTCATCAGGGGATAAGCACATTTATATCATTTTCTTCACGATATGTCACAACATTTTGACTCTATCGTCATTGGTGCGGGCTATGCCGGAGCTGCCGCTGCTGCATTATTAGCTAACAATGCCAAAGATACTTTACTCATCGAGGCACATTATGCTCTCGGAGGTTGCGCTTCCTTTTTTCGTCGTAAACACTTTTTCTTTGACAGCGGTGCAACAACGCTCAGCGGTGTATTGCCCAATCAACCTCTCGGGCAATTACAAAAACAACTCGGCATCTCTTTTCAATTGTCGCATCTTCCCATTGGAATGATAATCAAATCGAAACAAGGCGATATCATACGTTATGCCGACAAAAATCAATGGATACAGGAATGCAATACACATTTCCCCCATCCTCAACAAGCTGATTTTTGGAATGAACTGTATCGCTTAGAAAAAAAAGTATGGGACATTGTTGCCAATAATCCATTTTTTCCACCCGCTACCGCCACAGATATTTTTCGCCTTGCAAAACCAAGTAATCTGAAAGGTATCACATTGCTCAAAGGGATTATCTCGCCTCTTGATGCACTCTTGAAACATTACCGCTTGCATGACAATCCGCAATTTCGGCGATTCATTGATGAACAACTCATTATCAGCACACAAAGTTATGCCGACACCGCGCCATATATCACTTCGGCAATGGGACTCACTTACCCTTCACAAACATATTATCCCTATGGCGGCATAGTCCAACCCGTCAAAGTTATCATCAACTCATTCACCGACAATGGCGGCACTTTGCGCACCAATGAAGCCGTTACCGCCATCCATAAACAGAAAAATACTTGGCTTATCCATACATCAAAAGGAAAAACATTTTCCGCAAAAAATCTTATATCATCCATTCCTGTGTGGAATATGCCCTCTATTACTCATGATGATGTGCGTCAATATTATCATAAAAAAGCAAAACGCTTCGATTTCTCTTGGGGAGCTTTTATGGTATATTTTGCCATCGAAACGAAGGAATCATTGCCCACCGCATATTATCAAATCCACACAGAGGAAATAATTCCTCATTGCCAATCACGTTCATTTTTTGCAACTATATCGCTTTCCGATGATACCGGCAAAGCACCCGCCGGATGGAAAACCGTGACTATCTCTACCCACACGCTCACACGCCATTGGATGGAAATGAATGATCATGATTATCATCACGCAAAACATCAAACTCTTGAGTATATAATGCAACATTTCGACAAACATTTCCCGCAATTACGCCATTGTAAAAAAGAATGGATAAATGCCGCCACACCGCGCACTTTCTCACATTATACCCATCGTTTGAATGGCAATGTAGGAGGCATCCCCCATTCGATTAAACAAAATTTCCTCACTTTACCGCATAATGTCACACCCTTCAAAGGGCTGTACCATATTGGCGATTCGGCTTTTCCCGGACAAGGAACTCCCTCTGTTGTTTTGGGGGCATCCAATGTCGTGCATAGAATTTTACAAGAATAAATGGTGCGGAAGAAATAAGTAAAATCTCAAGAAAACGCATATAATCAATAAAAGAATACTTGCATATTCAATTATATCACTATTTTAGCTCTATATTTTTTGTCAAGTCTTCTTGGGAGATACCTATGCGCACGCTCTTGTCACTCTTCATTGTCTTTATTTTTACCTGTTCTACGCTTTCTGCTCAATGGCAACAATGCAATGGTCCGTATGGAGGCAGAATTACATGTAGTATTGTTGCAGATACTTTGGTCTATGTAGGAACTATGGATAATGGTATATACTTTCGCCCTCTACATAGCTTTCAATGGTCTCATCTTGGTTTGAGCGGAGTATCAATTACTTCATTGTTGAGCTATGAGAAAAAATTGTTTGTGGCAACATCGCAAGGCGTTTACTGTACAAATTATGGGAAAAACTGGCTGCAAAGCGGATTAGAAACATTAAATATTCATACTCTCATTGTAACCGACAGTACATTATATGCCGGAACAAATCGGGGTATGTATCAAACTACAAATAATGGCGAAACATGGACTGAGCCAACACCAATATTTGCCAAAAGCTCTGTGAAAAGTCTTCTTTACTCAAACAATAGAATTTATGCCGGAACTGAAGAAGGTTCTCTGTACCAAAGCACAGATAATGGAGTATCATGGACTCTCAATGATAAAGGTTTGCCCAAAAAGACGATTTTTACCCTTATTGCTGATGATTCCATACTCTATGCTGGGCTATTTGGTGGTGTCTATAAAAGTACAGACTATGGTATCTCATGGACATCTTTCGGTTTAGCGGATAAATCCATTTTTTCATTAATGGTTTCAGATTCAAAGCTCTTTGCCGGCTGCGAAGGCGGGCTATATTTTCGAAATACCAACGATAGCACTTGGCTCTCAGCAGGGTTGGAGAAAATGGATATTTCAGCTTGTATCAATATAGATTCCGAATTATTCATCACTACCCTTAGCGATGGAGTATATAAAAGTGTTTCGCAACAAAATAATCAATGGATTTCTGTGAGCGACGGTTTAGAATTTCGTTCTGCAATGATAATTCGGGAACACAATGGAGCTCTTTTTTGTGGTTCGCAAGAATTTGGGGGCGGAGTATGGAAAAGCACCGATCAAGGTAATACTTGGACTCTCTTGCCACAAACCAAAGACCCTATACTTGCTATGAACTCACATAATTCATCAATCTATATATCTACATTAAATGAAGGCGTAAAACGAAGCAATAATAATGGTGAAAATTGGACAACATTAACTCAAGGATTACCCGAAACAGATGTTTTATGTTTTACTTCTTCATCAGATACTCTTTTTGTCGGCACATGGAATAATGGTATCTATTACAGCACAAATAATGGTGATATGTGGCATCAAGGATTATTAACAGACAAAGATATTACAGAATACATAATTACGCCCATTCATCATTTTACAGCTACATGGAATCACGGTATTTATCGAAGCTCCGACTATGGAAAAACTTGGCAATCTACTTTATCGGCAACACCTAATGCGAAGGTGCAATTCATGAAATTCGCCAATGGCTATATATATGCAGGTTTACAACCAGGTACTATGTTGCGCAGTTCAGATAATGGCGAAAATTGGACAGAAATAACTATAGCAAATTCATTACATATTCTCTGTATCGAAGAATTTGAAGAAAAAATTATTGTAGGAACTGCAAATGGAATCTACTATAGCTTAGATAATGGCATAACATGGATATATGCCGGTCTTGGTGATATGAATATTAAGGATATTCGTGTACGTAATTCAACACTCTATGTGGGAACAGATAATCATGGCATCTGGAAATTAGATCTCAGCACACTGTCATCCGCCGAAGAGCAAATATATAATCATACGGAGCTGATTCTTACTCTTTCGCCCAATCCCAATAATGGCATTCTCCATATTTCTCTTCACAATGAAGATACTGATATTCCTCTGTCGGTCGAAATATTTTCTATGCAAGGAGAAAAAATTATTGAATATACAACGGAACAAAACTCCTTTATGCTTGACATCAATGCACTTCCTAATGGTATGTATTATCTCCTTGCCCGTTCCGGCAATTATTCCACAAGACAGATGCTGTCGCTTGTCAAATAAACAATTCTCTGTCATTACAATAAAAAAGCGGCTTTGCGCCGCTTTTTTTTTACTCAATATCTATAGTCCATTGCTTTTTCACAAAATAACGGTGAATCCTTGGTTCAAGCCACATCACCGCAAAACAACAGAGTATGCCCGCAATCACATCCACCACATAATGATAACGCTGATAGACCGTTGCAAAAATTAATAAAACACTAAAAATAAAAAACAGCGATTTGAAACGTGAACCATAACGAAATACCAATAATAAATTCACCAAAGTCATCATCGTGTGCCCGCTTGGCATACAATTCCTATGCACAAATTTTTCGGGTGTCAATGATCCGCGCGGAATACCATCGCCCGTATCAATAAATAAACGCGCATACTCCGTTATCCACAATCCCGGCAATTCCTGATTTGTCAAAAAATAATCATGCAATGTAAATCGAGGTCCTATCGCAGGCATACAGAAATACAGAAAATATGACACAAAAAATCCAAACATGGTCAGCCGTATAAGCTGATGCACCTCTCGCACTCTGCCATCATAATATAATTCAATGCCCAATATTATACCGTGAAAAAAATATAACATATACGCAAATTGCGTTATCTCGGTTAAAAAAGGCGATGAATAGTTCAATAATACATGCGTGGGATCAACACCGAATAATGCCCTATCCCATTCTATCAAAAGCCAATCATAATCATACGGATTCACAAGACCGATAAAATTAAATACCTGACTAAACATAATCGGCACCATAGGGATGCAATAAAATACACCCAATACTCTGATAAATACACTATCCTTCTTTGCTGCATTTAAGGCAATCATTATCACGGCACAGATAATAAAGATATTCCAAAGTATAATGGGGATTGCTCCTGTCAAACTTGTAAAAAACACTAAGCTCAACACTATATAAAAACAAGACATCCCCATCACATATATATCCTGTGTGCGCAGCACCTCAGAAAGTTTACGCCCAAATATCAATACTTTTTCTTTCATACCCCTCTATGTGCTGAATGTAACATCTCGACTTTTTCACGCAATACCACAAAATCGTTCGGTGATAATTCCTCCGCACGTTTTTCTGCTATGGATTGCAACCACGCATCATCCTGAGCATAACTGAAAGCATCCGTGGACTTCAAGGCATTGGATAATTTTTTGCGACGCTGCTGAAATCCCACCCGAACATAGACCATCGTTTTACGGAATGTCTCGCGAGGCATACTCAATCCCATCTCACCGCAATCAAATGTCACCACCGATGACGTGACCTTCGGCTGTGGGGAAAAGCTATGGGGCGATACATCAAAACGACGCTTCGTCTTTGCAGAAAATGCTGCCGCTACGGTCAAAACACCATATTCCTTGCTCCGCAGCGGTGCTGTCAATCGCATGGCAACCTCTCTTTGCATCATAATCACCGCCCGTGATATGCAGTCCGCATTGTCAAATATGCGAAACAAAATCTCGCTCGTAAGATTGTAGGGTATATTGCCCACAATGGTCAACGGTGCTTCCAATGATGCGGCATGACCTCGTAAATCAAAGCGTTCTATACTCGTATGATGCACGGTCACTTGGTCTGACGGCAAATGCTCCCGCAAATGACTCACTGCCCGCTCATCTATCTCCACAGCATCAATGATATATCCCCTTTCTACCATAAGTTTTGTCAATGCTCCCGTACCGGGACCTATTTCCAACACCCTGCCCCCCGATGGCAAACCTAATAATTCTATTATCTTAATGGCTATGTTTTTGTCCACCAAAAAATTCTGCCCCAGATGTTTTTTTGCTTCTATCGCCTTGATATTCATATTTCCCAATCTTGAATGTTGTGATAACTGACGATGTAAATATAGAAAATCATAAGCAGAGAATATACTTTTTTTTTACAAAGTATAAACTTGAACCGGTGCAATGTGGCTTGCTGACAACTAAGACAAGTGACTTTCCTTCATTAAAAAAACACAATAGAGTGAGCCGATTTTCTTTGTTCATGGTTATTCTCGGTCAAAAGATGGCACAATGCCGGCTAAGCATGGCAGAAAAGAATCGAATCGTCAAATTTTTAACAAAATGTAAAATTTCATATCTTTTGTGCAAAAAAAGTTCAGTATTTTTGCGCTTCACTTTTACAATAAGCAATCATGGCAGGCGAAATTCATACAACAGATCTATCTACTCTCAAGATTAATCGTACACCTCAGACTCAATCAAGCAATACAAAATGGATTATCATTGCCATTATACTATGCTGTGTCATTGGTGGCGGCTACTTCCTTATGAATACGACAAGTGTGGAAGTTGAGACCATGCAAGTATTTACCTCACAATCAAGCTCATCGGAAACTATATTGACCGGACAGGGCTATGTGGTGGCACAAAGAAAAGCGGCAATTTCATCGAAAGCAACCGGACGGCTTGATGCATTGTATGTCATCGAGGGAGATAAAGTAAAGCAAGGCGATATCATCGGGCGAATAGAAAGCGCAGATGTTCAAGCGGCTTTAGACCAACAAAAAGCACAACTCGAAGTGCAAAATGCAGCTCTTGAAAATGCTACTGCCGAATTGGAAGATGCGGAGATTTCATTGAAAAGACAACAAGAATTACGCAAAGAAAATGTCGGCACACAAGCAGACCTTGATGCAGCCATCAATAGAGTAAAAAAAGCAAAAGCACAAATACAATCCGCAAAAGCAAGTATTGCCACACAAGAATCTGCAATTCGGGCATCCTTAGTCCAAGTAGAAAACACCATTATTCGCGCACCTTTCGACGGCACAATACTCAATAAAAATGCTAATGTCGGAGAAGTCATTACAGCACTTGGGGGGGCGGCAGGTTCCCGCGGAGCAGTGGTCACATTGGCGGATATGACTTCTTTGCAAGTTGAGGCAGATGTTTCCGAATCGGCTATACAAAAAATTCAAGAAAATCAGCCCGTCGAGATTTCTGTCAGTGCAATTTCCGATAAAAAATACAAAGGTATTGTCAACAAAATAATTCCTACGGCTGATCGCGCCAAAGGTACGGTACAAGTAAAAATACGTTTCGATGACATTGATGACCGTGTACTGCCGGAAATGGGTGCAAAAGTTAATTTCTTAAAAATAAATACCGTAGTAAATGAAATAGAAAGTAAGCCAAAATTATTAATACCACAAACAGCCATACAAACAAAAAATGGCAAAAAAACTGTTTTTGTGGTTAAAGATAATATTGCACAAGAAACCGCAGTTAGTACAGGTACAATATTGGGTGAATATGTGGAAATTAAAAATGGCTTAATGAATGGTGATGTGATAATTCTTGCACCTTCCGACAACATACAACAAGGCAGTAAAGTACAAATAAAAAAATAAATACTATTTTCTCGGAGGTTTAATGTCGTCAATTATTTCAGTAAAGAATTTGTCCAAAACATACAAAAGGGACAAACAAGAAATTACAGTTCTTAACAATATTTCGCTCGAAATTGAACGTGGCGATTTTATTGCACTTATGGGACCATCCGGCTCCGGTAAAACAACATTATTAAATATCATCGCAGGTATTGACCGCCCGACCAATGGCAATGTTATTGTCGCTGATACAAATATTGCATCATTATCGGAAACACAATTAGCAAAATGGCGATCGAACACTATCGGATTTATCTTTCAATTTTACAATTTAATTCCCGTATTAACTGCCTATGAAAATGTGGAATTACCTTTAATGCTCACACCATTAACCAAAGCAGAACGCAAACGTCAAATTGAACTGGCATTGTCGGTGGTAGGTTTAGGCGACCGTATGCACCATTATCCGAAACAACTTTCCGGCGGTCAAGAACAAAGGGTTGCCATAGCACGGGCAATCGCTACCGATCCCGATATATTTGTTGCCGATGAGCCAACAGGTGATTTGGACAGAGTGTCAGCAGAAGATGTATTGACATTATTGGAACGCTTAAACAAAGAATTTGGCAAAACAATAGTGATGGTTACGCATGATCCGCATGCTGCAAAAAGAGCAAATACAACACATCACTTGGAAAAAGGTGATTTAATAGAGCAAGGAGTGTAATATGAATATGGTTCAATTAGTGGCGAAAAATTCATTTCGTCATATTTTGCGCGTTTTCTTAACTATTGCCGGTATAGCCATTGCTGTTGTAGCTTTCGGTTTATTAAAAACTGTTGTTACAGCATGGAATGCTGGCGTAAGTGCTTCCTCACCCAATAGATTGGTAACGCGGCAAGCTGTGTCTTTTATTTTTCCTTTGCCGTTTGCATATCGTGATAGAATTGCGCAACTCGACGGCATTGACAATGTAACATTTCTGAATTGGTTTGGTGGAGTCTATAAAGATAAAGATCAATTCTTTGCTCGCCTTGCCTGTGATCCCGAAACACTCTTCAAAGTATATCCCGAATATCAGCTTTCCAAAACAGATTATGAGAATTTTGTCAAAGAAAGAAATTCTTGCGTTATCGGGACAGAACTTGCCAAACGATACAATCTGAAAATTGGCGATATAATGAATATTGACGGTGATATTTATCCCGGAAAATGGCAATTTACCGTCAGAGGAATTTATACGCCCCGCACCAAAAATGATGATGCTTCGCAAATGTTTTTTCATTGGAATTATATCAATGAAAAGATAAAAGCAGAATTCCCTACACGTGGCGATGAAATCGGATGGTTTGTCATACGTATCAAAGACCCTAATCGGTCGGCAACAATATCAAAATCTATTGATCAACTATTTGCTAATTCTCGCGCAGAAACTAAATCTGAATCTGAAGGAGCATTTCAGCAAGGATTTGTTGCTTCATCAGGTGCCATACTCTCTGCCATAAATATTATGTCATACTTGATTATTGGGATTATTCTTTTGGTGCTTTGCAATACCATGATTATGACAGCAAGGGAACGCACCAGAGAATATGCAGTACTCAAAACATTAGGATTTACCACAAAACATCTTTTGATATTTATTTCCGGCGAGTCATTATTTATTTCCGTGATGGGAGCAGGGCTCGGCATTCTTTTTCTTACACCTTTGGTACAAGCTTTTGAATCTGCATTGCCAAAAGGTTGGTTCCCGGTATTCTATGTCGAACCCGGCACATATTTGTTGTCGGCTGGTTCTGCATTAGTAGTAGGCATTGCTGCCTCTATTGTGCCTATTTATCGAGTGTTTAATACTAAAATTGTTGATGGTTTACGATTTAATGGCTAAGGAGGAAAAAAACAATGAAAATACCAATGTATTATATTTGGAAGAATTTTATTGCACGAAAATTAACAACAGGCATCACCGTTTTCGGCATTGCACTTGTGGTTTTTGTGTTTGCAGCAGTTCTGATGATGGCAGACGGCGTTAAAAAAACGCTTGCGGGCACGGGTTCAGAAAACAATGTGGTCATTACCCGTAAATCCGCCACAGGGGAAATTACCAGCATTATTGACCGTGCTGTAGCCGAGTTAATTTCCACAATGTCATTTGTCAAAAAAGACATAGATGGCAAAGCAATGATTACCAATGATGTTGTTGCCATTATCAATTCTGAAAAAATTGATGGCGGTCTGAGCAATATTGCCGTTCGGGGTGTGTCAGAACCTGCGCTCAAAATCAGAAATAAAATTACTATTATCAAAGGACGAATGTTCAATTTTGGTTCACGAGAATTAATTATAGGCAAAGCACTCCCCTCTCGTTTCAAAAATTCTTCTATTGGCGACAAAATCAAATTCGCCGGAGATTTGTGGACAATTGTCGGTGAAATGGATGCGGAAAAATCAGGTTTTGAATCGGAATTATGGTGTGATGCGACGCAACTGTTGCAAGCATTTAATAGAACAGATTATTCGACCGTCACTTTTGCTCGAGCAGATAATATGTCTGTTGAACAAATGAAAGCCACATTTGCAGGCGATAAACGATTGAATCAATTTGAGCCAGAAAATGAACGCCGCTACTATGAAAAACAATCAGAAGCGATGCGTTTATTTATTCAAATATTAGGTATCACTGTCACGGTTATTTTTAGCGTAGGTGCAATGATTGGCGCAATGATTACGATGTATGCTTCTGTTTCCAATCGTACAAAAGAAATAGGAACCTTACGCGCTTTAGGATTCCAAAGACTTTCCGTGATGATGGCATTTCTTATTGAAGCACTCATTACTTCTATTGTGGGCGGACTTGTCGGTTTACTCTTAGCATCCTTTTTACAATTCTTTTCTATATCAACCTTGAATTTTGCATCATTTTCGGAATTGTCATTCAGCTTTGCATTGACATCCAATGTGATTATCGGGTCATTGATGTTTTCAATATTTATGGGTATAGCCGGAGGTTTTTTACCTGCTTTGCGTGCTTCTCGATTAAATATTTTAGCAGCATTACGTTCCTTGTAAATGAAATACTCGGAGATACAAGAAGAATTATCCGAAGAGGAAATTGCGTGTCAAAGACGGCAGCGTTTTTTTATTATCCTATTTTTCGGAATATTCTTTTCTCTGTATTATTTTATACTCACAGAATTTCTTTCTCATGGCGGCAATACACTTTTTCCATTACTTGTGATGGGATTTATAGGTTTTGTCGCCATTATTATTCTTGTTGCAACTTTCTATTCCTCATTTACCCGTACAAAAACCATACGCAAAGGAACAATTACCGATACGGACACTCACAAACCGGCGTATGGCAATGATGAATATTATTGGTATTTCGGAGAAAAGAAAATCTCCGTACCACACTATTATTTTACACGATTTACCATCGGCGACACAGTACAAATAGAAGAAGCACAAGGAAATATAACCATAACCGCTATTACGACCCCTTTTTTTCATACAACATCAGAAACTCCTATTACTCCGGAAACACATAGACATTCGACCGCTCTTACCATTGATTATGAAGACCAATTAAACAGCAAAGAAAAAATAAAGATATGGTTACATTTATTGCGCCATATTGCAATTACTATTATTGTGTTTTTTGTTCTAAAAACATTTTTGACACTTGCCCTGTATTTTGCACTACCGTCATTGCCTTGGCTTGGCATAAATGGTCATACTAATACTATTGTCCTTATAATTGCCGGATTTTGCTGTCTTTTGTTCTTCAAATCTTTTTTCAATGATATTGCCGACCTCTATCAAAATAAAAAAATAGTTTGTTTTTCGGATCTACGGACAATACAAAGAAATAAACCCGTACATCGCAATGGAAAAACAGAATATGAAAATGCGACAATCACTATCACGGATGGCAACGTATTTACCATCCCTTATCCACATCATACGAACTTAGAAGAATCAATGCCCATTGAAATTCATTTTGCTTCATATTCAAAAAAGGTGTTTTCGATAAAAACACGATAGAATACTATCAGTGAATATATTTCAACCTAACTGCGACAAGCAATAATACCATAACGCCACTTAGATGCCAATCAATTGTAGTCCTTCCACATTTCTGCGCATGTAATCCCAAAGGATGACATATTCTATTATTATGCCGCTCCTACGGAGCTTAAATGAAATTATATCCCGTCGGGATGACAGGTTTATAGAATTATGATATTTGTTTTTTTTTGCCCCATCCTGTCCTTCCCCGCCGTGAAGGCGAAAAAAGCGGGGCGCATTTTTATGATTCAATGCCAATGCGTTTGATGTGATGGTGGCTTTTCATAAACCTATAAGGTTTTCAAAACCTTATAGGTTTGGATACATAATCCACCCCAACAGACTGCGTCTGCCACCCCTCGGTGAGAACCCACCCCGTCCGGCGGACACCCCTCCGGCGGATGGGAATTTTTGAAATTCATTGCGTCACGGAATCCCAAAGGGATTACACGTTTATAGAAATTATGTTCTATGAAACTATCCACCCCGTCCATTTCGACAGGCTCAATGACCGCATTTCGGGTTTTTGAACCATCCCATCCTTCCCCGACGGGAAGGCGAAAAAAGTGCGGCGCATCATTTTTATACAATCCCAAAATAATGATTGAAAGTCCAAAACTGCGTAAATTGCTTAAAAAAGAGAAAAATAAAAGGAAAAATTATGTTCGTAACTTTACTACGTATATGCGCTATTGTACTGTGTTTCTATGCATCATCAATCATGCTTCAAGCACAAGATATTGAATGGCAAAGGTTACAAGGCATCAAAGGTGCAAATATTACTTCAATTACTCAAACCAATTCAGGAGCAGTTTTTGTCAGCACACCTTATGGTATTTGGCGTTCGACAGACAAGTTTGTGACTTGGCAAAAGGTATCGGCTACATTACGAGATTCTCTGATTTACTCTCTTGCTGCCACAGGTGATGGCGGTTTACTTGCAAGCAGCTATAATGGTGTTTATCGCAGTA
>VYMG01000027.1_pt1 | contig 99234 bp, 83 predicted proteins | sample 5115261 | NCBI WGS metagenome assembly VYMG01 (sample SAMN12291781, study PRJNA351875) | freshwater metagenome | isolation source: freshwater lake | place: USA: Michigan, Wintergreen Lake | collected 2013-08-08
ATCGGGCGGGTGTGGTGTTACGTTGCCATCAACTTCACATGCACACTGCCGCCGCTTGCGCGAGCAGACTGACTCGGTGACTCGTGACGGGCCACCGGTGCGCATTTTCGCAGATTGTGATTTGCGATGCAAGCGCGAAGTTGGGTACCTACATGAAATGGGCGCACAAACGCGGTGATAGGTGCAGATTTTTGCATTGCGCGCGGGGCGGAGGTCAGGCGGGATCGGTGAGGAGTCGCTTGATTTCGTCGCGCTTCTGCTTGACGTCGCGGTAGTTGAACTGCTTCATGGCGATCGCGCTGGCGATCTTGTCGGCTTCGCGGATGGAGTCGAGGTTCCTCGCCGCCTTGCCTTGGTCCATGAGGGCGGTCATGAGGTCGTACTGCAGTTCGAGATTCATTTCCGGGGCCATGTCACCTGCGTTGAGCGCACCGCGGAAAGTCTGGACGGCTTCGTCGAAGTAACTGATCTTCTGGAAGCTGCGGGCGAGGAAGGTGAGACTCATGACGCGGAGTTTGGCGTCGACCTGGCTCTGCTGGAAGAGGGCGATGGCGTCGTCGTAGTTGCCCATCTGGTAGTAGCGTCGACCCAGTTCGTATTTTTTGCCGAGGTCGGTGGGGTATTCGGCGACGCGCTGTTTGAACTCGGTGGTTTCGAGTTTGAGCAGGGCATCCACTTCGTTCTGCAGCATGCTCTGCACGAGGCCCTTTTCGGCTTCGCTGGCTTTCTCGACCATGCGCTCGAGCTCGCGCACTTTGCGGGCCTGCTGGCGAATCCTGATGTCGCCCGCGAGTTCGCGGAAGCGGAAGGTGTTGAACTGCGTGTACATCTGCATGTACAGCTCGAAGGCGCGAGCCTCGTCCTGGGGCTTGCCGCGTTCGAGCAGGCGCTTGGCGAGCACTTCCATCGTCGGCATGTCGTTGGGACGCTTGATGAACTCGTCTTCGGCGTTGCTGACGAGACGATCGCTGGTCTCTTCGGTCTTGACGATGCGATCGGACTCTTCGAGCTGGCGCTGCTTGGTGGCGTCGCGGATGTTGTCGCGGAAGCCGCCTTCTTTGCCGGAGTTGCCGTAGCCGCCGCGGCTCATCGTTGCGGTCGCGGCAAGGTCGCGCACCCAGGCGGAAAGTTCGCCGTCGCTGGGGTCGGCCTTCAGCGCCGCTTCGGCGGCTTGCACGGCGCGATCGGCGGCTTCGACCTTCACGTAGGCCTGGGCGACCTTCATGAGCAGTTCTTTGCGGCGCTTATCGTTCTTCTCGCGCAGACAGAGAGCGAAGGCTCGCTCGCCCACCCACACGGCGGACTCGCGAAGGCCAAGGCTCGTGGCGCTTTCCATGGCTTTGAGAGCGAGGAAGGCTTCGGCGGGCTTCATGGCCCAGTCGAGCAGGGCGCGGAGGTACTTATCAACGTCGGTGCTGCCTGAGACTGACTTGACGAGGTCTTTGCCGGGTCCCTTTTTGCTCGCGGGATCGTTCAGGAACTGGGCGGCGGCGGCGAAGAAACTCTCGATGCCTGGAATGCCATTGGGATGGAGGCGCACGCCGCTGAGCCAGAGCTGCATGGCGTACTCGTAGTTGCCAGTTTCCTGCACGGTTTTGGCGTGCTGGAAGAACTTGGAAGCCTTGCCTTCGTCGAAGACGATGGCGTTGGACTTGGGCTTCTCGCCGGGCTTGGCGGGGACCGGCGCGGGTGCGCCGGGCGTGCCAGCGGGAGCGGGTGCGGCGGGTTCATCCTTTTTTTTGCCGAAGAAAAACGCCAAGGCGAACTCCTGCATGTGTGCATGAGGCGAGGAATCAGTCGAACCATGAGGGTAGGGCCGTGTGCGGTGCGGGGCGAGGTACACAGGCATGTGAGGTTTGTACCGGCGTGGGGTTGCGACGGCACAAGAATTGGACATGCACCATGTGAAATTGCCAAATCTGCATCGCATTGAGCCAGGGACGCGGGTGACGCTGGCGGGGATTGATCCGGCGGGGACGAGTGGATTCCCGACAGTGAAAGGTGAAAAGAACGGAGATGCGAAGGCGCGGGCGGAGAGCGAGCTTGCGGCGGAGGTGAAGCGGATCGCGAAGCTGCAAGATGTGCTGTACGCCGAGAGCAAGACTGCGCTGCTGGTGGTGCTGCAAGGGATGGATACGAGCGGCAAGGACGGGGTGATTCGCCACGTGTTCTCAGGCGTGAATCCGCAGGGGTGCCATGTCACGAGCTTCAAGAAGCCCAGCGAGGCGGAGGCGGACAGGGACTACTTGTGGCGCATTCATGCGGCTGTGCCGGCGAAGGGGGAGATCGGGATTTTCAATCGGGCGCACTATGAGGATGTGCTGATTGTGCGGGTACACGGATATGTGCCCGAGGCGCAGTGGCGGGAGCGGTATGCGCAGATCAATGAGTTTGAGCGGTATCTGACGCTCAACCACGTCGTCGTGCTGAAGTTCATGCTGCACATCAGCAAAGACGAGCAGCGCGAGCGCTTGCAGGCGCGGATTGATGACCCGGAGAAGCGGTGGAAGTTTCAGCCGGGTGACTTGGCGGAGCGCAAGGTGTGGGAGAAGTACCAGACGGCGTATGAGGATGCGGTCAGCACGTGCAGCACGGAGCACGCGCCGTGGTATGTGATACCCGCGGACAGGAAGTGGTATGCGCGGTGGGCGATTGCGCGCGTGGTGCGGGAGACGCTGGAGGCGATCAAGCCGGAGTTTCCGGCGGCTTCAGGGGAGTTTGTGGGTGTGCGGGTGGAATAGCGGCTGCAGTGCGGGAAGCTTGGAGCGTGCGTAGAAGTAGTAGAAGAGGTAGCCGCCACGGAGTGGCGGGCCACCCTCAGGCATCAGACCGAAGACATCAGACCAGGAAGCGCTTGGTGAGATCGCCATAGGCGTCGATGCGGCGGTCGCGGAGGAAGGGCCAGTGCGTGCGGGCGAATTCGACTTTGTCGAGGTCGCAGTCGACGATGCAGACTTCTTCCTTGTCGATGCTGGCGCGGTGGATGACTTGGCCGTTGGGCTGGGCGACGAAGCCCTGACCCCAGAATTGCAGGCCGTCTTCGCTGACGCGCTTGCCCTTGGCATCGGTGATGTGTTCGTGACCGACGCGGTTGGGGGCACAGACGTAGCAGCCGTTGGCGACGGCGTGAGCGCGCATGCTGAGTTCCCAACTGTCGTGTTGGGCAACGCCGTATTCCTTCTTCTCGCTGGGGTGCCAGCCGATGGCGGTGGGATAGAAGAGGATCTCAGCGCCTTGCATGGCGGTGAGACGGGCGCCTTCGGGGTACCACTGATCCCAGCAGATGAGCACGCCGATGGTGGCGTGCTTGGTCTTCCAGGCTTTGAAGCCCAGATCGCCGGGCGTGAAGTAGAACTTCTCGTAGAAGAGCGGGTCGTCAGGGATGTGCATCTTGCGGTAGATGCCCATGAGCGAGCCGTCAGCGTCGATGATGGCTGCGGTGTTGTGGTAGAGGCCCGCTGCGCGCTTCTCGAAGAGTGCGGCGACGATGGCCATGTTGTACTTCTTGGCGATCTTCGCGAAGGCGTCGGTGCTTGGACCCGGGATGCTTTCGGCGAGGCTGAAGAAGCGGTGATCTTCGCTCTGGCAGAAGTACTGCGTGGTGCACATTTCCTGCGTGCAGAAGATCTTGGCGCCTTGCTTGCCGGCCTGCTCGGCGAGGGCGAGCTGTTTGGTGCGGTTGGCGGCGACAGCTTCCACGCTGGCGAACTGCGAGTAGGCGACGGGAACGGCGGAGGAGGAACGGGCTTTTTTGGCCATGGCGATGCAGCGTAGGAAGTGGCGTGGGAAAAGTGTGCGCGGCGGGATAAAGACAACGCCCCGGCGGTGTGGTTCGGCGGATTGCTTGTGTGTGTGCTTGTGGAGCGATGAGCGAGGCGTTGCGAGGCCTGCCCGATGCGCTGGGCTAGTGGAAGTCTCGCGAGTGGACGAGGGGGTCGGTGAGGGTGTCGGCACTGCGAATGGAGTTGGCCTTGACGTGGACGACTTTGCCGGCGCGTTCAACGGTGCCGGTGCAAATGATGATGCCGGCGTGGCGGGCGGCACGACGGTAGCGTTCGTAGATTTCGGGACGAACGATGAGGTTGGCGACGCCGGTTTCGTCTTCGATGGTGATGAAGACGATGCCGCTGGCGGTGCCGGGGCGTTGGCGCACGAGGACCATGCCTGCCACGGAGACGCGCGAGCCCGTGGGTGTTTGGGTGGGGTTTTGCAGCGCGGCGTTTTCGATGACGCGTTTGGCGGCGAGGGTTTCGCGCATGAAGCGCAGGGGGTGGGATTTGAGAGAGAGTCCTGTGGCGAGATAGTCAGCGGTGACTTGGGAGGAGGCGGGGATGGTGGGGAGCGGGTCGGACAACTCGTTGTGCGTGGGTGCGGGGTGTGTGCTGCGATCGGTTGCTGCCGGATCTGCTTGCTCGAAGAGTGGCGCTTCGACATCGCTCATGCGGCGCATGTTCCAGAGGGCTTGCTGGCGAGGGAGCTGGAGCGAGCCGAAGGCGTCGGCCTGGGCGAGGGTGCGGAGCTGGCTGACGGGAATGTGCACGCGGCGGCGGAGATTGTCGAGCGAGCGGTAGATGCCGCGGGCGGTGCGTTCCTGTGCGATTGTGTGGGCGATGTCGGCACGCATGCCTTGGGCGAGTCGCATGCCTAGACGCAGGGCGGGACCATCGGGCGTTTCTTCGAGCGTGCAATCCCAATCGCTGTGATTGATGTCGAGGGGACGCACGGTGACGGCGTGACGCACTGCATCTTGGACGATTTGCGAAGGCTGATAGAAGCCCATGGGCTGGCTGTTGAGCAGAGCGCAAGCGAAAGCGGCGGGGTGGTGCTTCTTGAGCCAGCAGGATGCGTAGACGAGCAGGGCGAAACTTGCGGCGTGGGATTCGGGGAAGCCGTAGCCGGAGAAGCCGCTGATCTGCTGGAAGACGCCGCGGGCGAAGTCGATGGAGTGGCCGCGTGCGAGCATGCCTTCGATGAGTTTCTTCTCGAACTTGAGGATCGCGCTGCCTGAGCGTTTCCATGCGGCCATGGCGCGGCGGAGCTGGTCTGCCTCGCCCGGTGTAAAGCCTGCGGCGACGACGGCGAGGGACATGGCTTGTTCCTGAAAGAGCGGGACGCCGAGCGTGCGGCTCAAGACGCGTTCGATTTCGGGAGAGGCGTAGCTGACGGGCTCGATGCCGTCGCGGCGTTTGAGGTACGGGTGCACCATCTTGCCTTGGATGGGGCCGGGGCGGACGATGGCGACTTCGATGACGAGGTCGTAGTAGCAGCGCGGCTTGAGACGCGGCAGCATGGACATCTGAGCGCGGCTTTCGATCTGGAAGACGCCGACGGTGTCGGCATCGCAAATCATGTCGTAAGTTGCGGGGTCTTCGGGCGGGATGATCGCGAGATCGAGCGGCAGCGGCTGGTTTGGTGCGGTGAGTTGATGTTGATTGATGAGGGCGATGGCTTTGCGGATGCAGGTGAGCATGCCAAGACCCAGGCAGTCAACTTTGAGCATGCCGAGGGCTTCGATGTCGTCCTTGTCCCACTCGATGATCGTGCGATCGGGCATCGCGGCGTTCTCGATGGGCACGCTTTCGCAGAGCGGGCCGCGCGTGATGACGAAGCCGCCCACATGCTGGCCCAGGTGACGAGGAAAGCCCATGAGTTCCTGCGCGAGCGCGACCACGCGCGAGAGGTGGGGATCAGCGGGATTGAGACCCAGTTCGCGCATGCGGCGGGGCGTTGCGGGTTTGTCTTCCCACCAGGTGAGGTCTTTGGCGAGGCGATCGACACAGTCTCGCGAAAGGCCCATGACTTTGCCGACTTCGCGGATTGCGCTGCGGCCGCGGTAGGAGATGACTTCTGCGGTGAGAGCGGCGCGATCGCGGCCGTACTTCTGATAGATGTACTGGATGACTTCTTCGCGGCGTTCGTGTTCGAAGTCGATGTCGATGTCGGGCGGCTCGTCGCGCTCTTTGCTGATGAATCGCTCGAAGAGCATGCTGACGCGGGCGGGATCGACCGCGGTGACGCCAAGGCAGAAACAGACAGCGGAATTGGCAGCTGCGCCGCGGCCCTGGCAGAGGATGCCGCGTGCGCTCGCGAAGGAGACAAGATCATGGACGGTGAGGAAGTAGGGCGCGTAGCGGAGATCGTCGATGAGACGCAGTTCGTGTTCGAGCTGCGCGTGCACACTGGCGGGGATGCCTTGGGGGTAGCGTTTGGCTGCGCCGGCGAAGGTGAGCTGGCGCAGGTGGTTCATGGGCGTGGCGCCGGCGGGCACGACTTCGTCGGGATATTCGTAGCGGAGTTGGTCGAGACTGAAGCCGGCGCAGCGCCGGGCGATGGTGAGCGTGCGAGCGACAGCCTGCGGATGCGCGGTGAAGAGCCGGGTCATCTCATCGGCGGATTTGAGGTATCGCTCAGCATTGGCGTGGAGGCGGTAGCCGGCTTCATCGATGGTGCAACCTGTGCGGATGCAGGTGAGGACATCCTGCAAGGGGCGACGATCGGGGATGTGGTAGTGCACGTCGTTGGTGACCAGCAGGGGCACGCCGGTGAGACGGGAGAGAGCGGCGATCTGTTCGATACGGGTGGCATCAGTGGGTTGATATGCGTGCGACAGAGCGATGGAGAGACGATCGTTCGCGAAGACGCTTCGCAGGCCGGTGAGCAACTCCACCGTGGTTTCCTGGAGCGTCGCGGGTGGCACGAGCGTGGCGAGCAGACCACTTTCGTGCGCGAGCACGTCATGCAGTGAGAGGTGGCACTCGCCTTTGGGAGCGCGGCGCTTGCCCAAGGTGAGCAGCTTGCAGAGGTTGGCGTAGCCGTCGCGATGCATGACATGCAGGAGCATGCTGCAGGGCGAGGGCTGTTGAAGCAGCACACGCGCACCGACGATGAGTTGCATGCCGGCTTGCTTGGCGGCAACATGGGCTCGCACGATGCCGGCGAGGGAATGGGTGTCTGTGATGGCGATCGCGGCGTGACCAAGTTCCGCGGCACGAGTCACGAGTTCGTCAGGGTGGCTTGCACCGGTGAGGAAGGTGAAGTTGCTGGTGACGGCGAGTTCGGCGTAGCGTGGGGCGGGCGACGAATGAGAGGGAATCGCATCGCCGGAGGCAGCGGCATGGAGGGGATGTTGCTTGGCTTTGGGGAGGGGATCTTCAGGCATGGTGTATCACTCCTGATGCGCCGGGGTCATGCCCACTCTCCATGCACGAACCAGCGTCCGTCCGCGCAGCGGAAGACCCAGAGCCAGCGGCCCTGCGTGGTTTGCACGCGGAAGTAGTCACGCTCAAGAGGCGAGGACGCGTGTGGATTGGCGAGTTCGCGCCACCACTCGCCGGCGATGCGTTCGGGGCCGTGTGTCTGGGTGATATCCATGGCCTGGCCCCAGACACAGACGCGGGCGAGGGGACCGTCGGGCACGACTGCAAGCACTGCGGCATGCGCGGGCTGGGTGAACAGGCGGGAGGGACGATCCAGGCGCGTGACGTTGGCGGGCTGGCATGCGCAGTGCGAAAGATCCCCCACTATCTGCCGCACAAGTGCATTCTCAGGCAGATGTGATGCGACGGGCGCAGCCCATGTGACGCTTGCCGGCCCCATGCGAGCGATGCAGGCGTCCACGAATCGTCCGAGGCCATCTGTGGGGGTGCTGGCGGGAGATTCACGCCACGCCTGCATCTGCTCGTGTCTTGCGCGACTGATGAGTCGGGCGCGGGCGTGCACGGCCTGCACGCCGAAGCCCAGTTGTGCGCCATCCAGCAGATGTCGCAGCATGTTGAAGAGATGATGCGCGTCGTTCGTGGCTTTGGCGACGTGCAGCGTGAGAGTGAGGGGCTGGATGTCTGATCGGTCGAGCGTCACCTGGACGCGGCGGCAGGCGAGTTGTCTGGTGCGAAGCATGCGGCAGAGCGACACGAGCACCCGCTGAGCGATGAGGTGAATCGCGTCGAGCCGGGTGGTGGGACCAGTCAGTTCGTGAGACGCTTCGATCACGCCGCGTGCGATGACGGGGGTGATGCGTTCGGGCGCGCGGCCTGCGAGCTGGTCGAGCGTGTGCAGCACGCACGAGCCAAAGCGATCGGCGAGCGACGCACGCGGCAGGGCGCGCAACTGCCCCACCTGCTCGATACCGACCTCTGAGAGCGCATGCAGAACACCGGCCTGCAGCCGCAGGGAGGCGACGGGCAGTCGGTCGGTGGCGGGCGCGATATCCGTGAGATCCGGCACGACCGCGCCGGCTGGACCACAGCGAGCGAGAGCGCAGGCTGCGGTAAATGTGGGAGCGGCGGCGATGCGTGCGATGATGCCGATATTCGTGAGACGGCGCATGATGCGGGCGATGAGTCGCTCCAGCGTGCCGTAGAGATGGACACAGCCGGAGGCGTCGAGCAGGAGGCCGTCGCGCTGATCGATGGCGACAGTGGGCACGAAGGCGTGCATGGCTCCCTTGGGCAGCAATGCACGGGCGTGGGCCACTGTCATGCCGGCTTTGACGCCAGCACGCAGCGCGATCATGCAGCAGGACGTGACAATCTCGCGCTGATGATCGAGCGTCCAGAGCACGACGGGGGTGCGGATATCAAGACGCCGCCGCAGCCGGATCACGTCGCTCGCGAATGTCGGCATGTACAGGGACAAGGCCGCCCGCATCGTTCACCTCCACCAGCAGTGAGCGATCATCCATGATCGAACCTCGCGCGATGCGCGGGATCGTCGTGACAGGCACGCCATCCTGCGTGCCGTTCGTGTGTGATTGCACAGATTGCAGGCCTTTGCATCGTGCGAGCGTGACGCGCCAGCGGGGCCTGGGAACATCTGTGGGTTCGGGCTGCACCAGCCAGCGCGTCGTGGCGACGGAGAGCGCGTCAGCTTCGCGCCGCGGGCGGGCGAGCAGGCCCAGCGACCGGCCTGACTCCGCTGCGAGTTGCAGCCGACGCGAGTTCGCCATGTCCATGCCGCCTGCGTCTGCGACGACGATGAGCCCGTCGCATCGCAGAGCGAGTTCGGTGGCCCAGTGACGATCAGCGTCAGTGGGCGGATCGATCAGGAGCATGCGCTGGAGCATGTGGTCACCACTTTCACGCACGACTGTGTGCGGGGTGGGCCAGACTTCGCGCCCGACGCAGACGAGCCACGGCCTGGTGGCGCCTGGATCGCACACGCTGGCGGCCTGTGCCGCCACGTGGATGAGCATGGTGATGGGAGGGACGCCAGCGAGGCCGATCCACTCGTGTACGGCTCCGCAGCACAGACCGCCACCCAGCCAACCATCGGCCTGCGACCAGCCGAGCGGCACGCGACGAGCGACGGGGGCTGCGTGAGCGGCGAGGTTGTCCAACTGGGTTCTCAGTTGGATGAGCCGGTGAGGCAGATCGCCTGTCTGTACGCCTCTCGGGAGCATTTTGTTAGGATACCAGATCCGTCGGACGGTTCAAGAAAAATGTAGAAATCAGGCGGCTGATCTGGCGCAAATTGCTTATATACAAGATATTGCGCAGCATCGTGAAACAGCCCAAGGAGCCCATGGATTCACTGGCGATGCGACATACCTAACAAAATCGGTGTGTTTGATGGGCAGATGGGACAAACGGACGCCGCAGGTGGGCATGGCCAGTACGCGCGGGTGTGAGGGCGTGGGCGGGCCACTTGCCGGAACTTGCCATGCATCAGGACTGGACGGTCGTGGATGCCGACGACGCGAAGGCTTGCGCGAAACCGGCGTGAGGGTGGACTCACCGGCTGGCGCACGTGAATGTGCGGTGCAACTTTCGACGCACCAACGCCCTGCATGGACGCGAACGGCCCCACAAACGAACAAGCCCTTCGCGTGCGAAGGGCTTGTCGTTCGAGAACTTGCGCTTTCCTGCGAAAGAACGCGGAAAGCTGGAATGGGCGAGGAGGGATTCGAACCCCCGAAGACGTAAGTCAGCAGATTTACAGTCTGCCCCGATTGGCCACTCCGGCACTCGCCCGGGAACATGTCCCGCATCGCGGCTTGGGGGTCGCGGAGCGGGAGGGAAATATACGGCGGCTCTGGCCAGTAGACAACCCGGGCGACTGCGCAGCGACGCACTTGGGCGGGATGGAGCCGGGAAACGCAGGGGCGGGCACGAGGCGACAAAGGCGATTGCCGGGGAACCCGAAAAGAAAGCCGCTGGAGGGAGTTGAACCCACGACCCATGCTTTACAAAAGCATTGCTCTACCACTGAGCTACAGCGGCGGTGCAGCAACGGTAGCCGGGCAAGATCGCGGCGTCACTTGGGGGGCTCATTCGCTGGCTGCCGGGCGGGTTGCTCGGTGCGCGGGTCGCTCCAGTTGTCGGGCATCCAGTCTGGCAAGTCCGCGATGGCGGCTCGTGCGGCGGGGCTCACGGGGACTCCCCACGCCTCGAAGAAGGGTCCCAGATCGCGACCGATCTGTCGGCTCATCATGACCATCCACTTGTCGCGTTGGTCTTCGTCGCGGCGCGGGCGCTGGTCTGCGGGGAGTTCGCGGTATTGGGCAAAGACCTGCCGGTAGACCTCCCAGCCGAAGGCCTGCTGCAATTGGACGTACATCGTCAGAGCGAGGAAAGGATCAGACTTCCACTTGTTGAAAGGCGAGCCTTGCGCGACGTGTCGACGCATGGTGTCGAGCATCTTCTCCGGTGTGAAGACGTCTTCGCGAGCTTTGGCGGAGGGCAAGCCGCAGATTTTTTCGATGGTGTAGAGGGTGAAGATGTTCACAGTCACTTCGCCCGTGCCATCGAACGTCCACATGTCGTTCTGGTGCCAGTGACCCAGTTCATGAAAGAGGCCCCAGGCGTCGCCATCGCTGTTGGTCGAGAGCATGTCCGCGTCAACGAGGTTCTTCGCGGCGGACGTGGGAATCGTGAGGGGGCGATCCGCGGGAGCATACATGTAGCCCCACGAGACGTGCGGGTCGGGGACGTACCTCGCCTGACGATCACCTAGCCCATTCAGACGACGCGGCTCGAGTGAAGCCTGAGCATGGACGATGCGATCCCAGAGTTCGAGAAGTCGCTGAGGGTCATCCATCGTGCGGAGCAGATCGCTGGGGACTGTGAGCGCGATCTCCTTGGACTCAAGTTCGCCCCAGGTACCCGGTGCCGTGCGAATGCTGTCGCGCCACTCCTGCAGGGTGGTCTTGCCGAGTACGAAGTGCGGAGCCTGCACGGCTCCTGACACGGTGAGCCGCACCGTGGCATGTGAAAAGTCGGGCGGCACCACGAGGTACAGCAGGCCCCCCACTGCACTGGCGATCTCGGTTTCGGAGCCGGTGACAGCGAACTCTCGCGTGACGCGAGGGAGACGGCGCAGGGGCGGACGGAGCGCGGGATCAAGGTGCGAGCCAATCTGCAGTCGCAGACCAGTAGAGGCGAGTTGATCGTCGATCTTCACACGCACGAGTTCACCGGCGGGGACGAACAGGCCGGTGGCTCGCCAGCCGGGGATTGTCGTGTCAATCTCGACCGCACGCTCGCTGCGGTCGGCGTCTGCTGGCAGGATGCCCGGAAAGGCGGCGGCACTCGGATGAGCGGCGACCTGGCGAGGAGGCAGTTCGAAGGATTCGGTCACGAACATCTCGCACGCAAGCAGCGCGAGCGGATCGCGCGAGGGACGCAAGCCATGTTCCTTCATGCGAGCGAAACTGGCCGCGATGGCGTCGCCAGACTCCGCCATCAACTGGTGCAGACCCAAGAGGCGCCGAGACTGCTCGGGCGTGAGCGTGCGTAACGCGAGGCGGGTGCGTTCAAGTGCGCCATTGATGCGTTCGGCGGGCAGACCCTTTTCGCCGCGAGTGATTCGGGCGATCGCGTCGATGTCGTCTTTGCCCGTGGCATGCTCACGCACTTGCACCGGATAGCGATTGTCGCGGTCGCCATCCATGGTGCCGTCGGCGAAGGCGAGGCCCATTTCCACCAAGACGCGATTGCCGGGATGCTCGAAGATCGTGCGGCCTGGATTGAGTTGGAGCCAACCCCATGCGAGGCCTGAGGTGATGAGCGTGCCGCCGCGCTGGACGAAGGCTTGCAGCGCCGCGGCGTCCGCAGGCTTGGTGAATTCGTGGGAATCCACGATGAGGATCGCGTTGGTTTCCAACGCTTCGCGCCAGGGCTTTGTGACGGTGGGCCAGGCAGGATCGGCCTGGAGGGCGTCCATCACCGCTGTGCCTGCGCCACTGCGGACGATGGGTGCGGTCGTGTCGCGCTGGTGAGCCCATGAGATGACACGGCGGAGGCACTCCCGCAGGTCGTCGTGTTTGCGAACGCTGTCGCCGCTGAGGTAGCCGCCGTGGGCGAAGGCGAAGACAACGCCCTTGCCGAAGGCGGCTTGGGCGAGCACGGAGCCGGCGCCGTCGGGCGCATCGATGAGGGAGCGAGCATCGCCCAAAGCAAGCACCGGTCCGGGCGAGCCCGTGAGCGGCAGGGAAGTGATGCCGCTGAAGTCGGGCGAGGGCGGCAAGGCGTTCGGCGAGCTGGGAGCGGCCTGCGAGAGCGAGGCGCCCGCGACTGCGGAGCCGGGCGAGCAGAGCGGTGCTGCCAAACCGACGATGGCGGCGAGCAGCACAACGCACGAACGCGATTGACGGCAGGCGGGATGATGTACCATGATCGAGTGTACATACCCGACCGGTGGGTCAAGAAAAATGCCGCCCGCGACTATCGCGAGCGGCAAGTCGGTGCGAACCCCCTTATAGAGCCGCACACACAGGCTGATGACCTACACGTATCCGCGCATGATCACTTCGTCCTTACTGCCCAAGGAAACCGCGGCGGGGAGACCATCCGAAGGAAATCGGAAGTTTTCAGCTCATTTCAGATGTGGTGGTGTGAGGCATGCGGAGCGCAAGAAAAACACCCGCGAAGATCGCGGGTGCTGAAGTGAGCGATATTGGACTTGAACCAATGACCTCTTCCATGTCAAGGAAGCGCGCTAGCCAACTGCGCCAATCGCCCGTGAATACCAAGTTGTGGAGGTGATTATACCTCCGTGGGGCGGGGTTGTCATCTGGGCGAAACCGACGGTCATTCGCAGTCGCCGCCAGCCAGAATGCGGAAGAAGGCCACGACGTCTTCGTCTTCGGGGAAGACGCCGTTGTTGTTGAAGTCGATGTCGTTGCAGCCAAGGACAGCGTCGCAGGTGAGGGGGCTGCCGCCAGCGATGACCTCAAAGAAGTCGGCAACGTCTTGATCTTCGGGGAAGACGCCGTTGTTGTTGAAGTCGATGCTGTCGCAGATGAGGCCGCCTGGATTGACGGTCACGAGCACGGTGTCGGTTGCGGTGAGATTGCCGTTGTCGGTGACGCGGAGGGTGACGGTGGTCGTGCCGACGGGGAGACTGACGTTGAGCGTGGCGCCGGTGCCCAGCGGGGTTGAACCGTTGAGCCATTCGTAGAGCGTGATCGTGCCGTCGTCGGTGCTGGATGTGCCGTTGAGGGTGACGAGTTCGGCACCTGAGTTGTCGACGTCGGTGACGGTGATATCGCTACCGGCGTGGGCAACCGGCGGTTGATTGGGGGCGGTGACGACACCCGTCAGGTTGACGACGAGCGTGGGCTGCTCGGGGGAGTCTGTGGGGATTACCAGAGTTGCGTTCCTGGTACCGACGGTCGCGGTGGGCATCGAGATGATGTGATTCACACCCGAGCCGCCCGGCGGTTCGATGTAGCTGGCGACGGGAACGGTAAAGCCGGAGGCAGCGGGCAGGTTGTAGTTCAGCGTGTCGATGCCGTTGATGCCGAAGAGCGCGACGTCGCCCGTGTTGGTGACAACCAACGCGAGTTGCGGAGCTGCGCTGCCTTGGGTGACGGTGCCGAAGTTGAGCGTCGTGCTGCTGACGGTCGCTTTGGCGGGCACACGGAAATCCGCGAAAACGGGGAGGTGACCGCCCGAGGTGGTGGCGCAGTTGATGAGCGCCTGGGCGATAGCGGGCCCGACCATGGTGTTGCCGGTGGTGGCGAGGCCCACGTTGTACGTGGTGCCGTCGTTGCCCCAGCATCGGTAGGTGTGATTCGGGTCATTCCACGTGGTGGTACTGAAGCTGAGGGTGCTGGACCCGATGTAATGCCACCCTGCGGTGTCGCGCAGGCTGGCACTGACGAGAATCTGATCGTGCCGGTCATCCATACCGCCACCGCCCGCATTTGCCGGATCCTGCGTGTGGATGAAGCGGAAGGCGGAAGAGTTGTTCCAACTGCCGGGCGTATTGATGGGATCGAAAAAGCGTCCGTTGTTGTTGGTCTGGCTGCCGATCAGCTCGGCATAGCTGGTTTGGGCCGAACTCTGCATGTTCATGTCACCAGCGAGCAGGAAGTTGTAGCCGGCGGGCAGGGCGGTGCCCGCGCCGTTGGTGTTCACGCCCTCGGCATTGTCGCGGATGCGGATGGACTCGATGAGACGACGGGCGTTGTCTTCCGTGGTGCTGCCAGCCTTCATGTGCACGCTGTAGATGGCAACGACAGACTGGGGCGAGGTGTAACCGATAGGCCGCAAGTCGTAACGGTTGGTGTTGCGGGGCTGGTTGCTGACAACATCATCGCCAGCGGCGACGGTCGTTGTCGCGAGCAGTTGAAACCGGCTGGTGCGGTAGACGAGGCTGCTCTCCGCATCGTTGTAGAGCGGGCTGTCGACGAACGGCGCGGCGGCCCAGTCGCCGGGACTGCCTGACGCAGTGTTGAGCACGGTAACGAGGGAGGTGAGGGCGCTGGCCGTGTTCATCTCCTGCACGGCAATGACATCGGGCGCGAAGCGCTGACCGGCGAGGGCGAGACCGGTGGGAACGACGCCGTAGACAGCTGTCTGGACGTCGGCCTGACGGTTGGCACCGGACCAGTTGCTGATGTTCCAGGCAGCGATACGGACTTGCGCGTGAGCAAGGCCCGAGGCAGCGACAAGCACGAGCGCAGCGGACGCGCCGCGGGTGACAGTGAAAGTACGACAACCGGTCATCAGGCTCTCTCCGCAATCCATGCTGATGGGATGCAATCAGGCCCCTCTTGACCATGAATATAACCCCTCGGACCGCAGAAACCAACGACAATTGCCGGGTTCGAACCGGCGAATCGCCAAGTTCCTGCGTTCTCGGGAGACCGAGGATGCGTTATGCGGCGGCCCGCGAGGTGGAAGGTCCTGAAATCCGAACATCCGCACAACGGATCGTCGCGGGTGCGTGGATGGCCGGGATGTGATTCACAACTTGCGATTGGAGCGCCATTCGACATTGTCGATCAATCGGACAGGTCCGACGCGTGCAGCGATGAGCGCACGCTTGGGGCCTTCGCCAGCGCGCTCAAGCGTGGCGGCGTCGCGTACAACGGCGTACTCGGGCTCGATATCGTGGGCAGCGAGGACACGGTGCATCACTGCCTCTGCGTCTGCGGGAGTGGTCGTCGTCCACGATTGGCAGAGAGCCTCGCTGATAGCGAGGGCCCGCGTGCGTTCCTGTGGAGAAAGAAAACGGTTGCGGCTGCTCATGGCGAGCCCGCCCGCCTCGCGAACCGTTGGTGCCCCGAGGACTTCAATGGGATAACGCAACTGCTGCGTCATGGCGCGAATGACCTGCAACTGCTGCCAGTCCTTCTCACCAAACACCGCGACCTGCGGACACACGATGTCAAACAACCGCTTGACGACCCGGCAGACGCCGGCGAAGTGGCCCGGACGATGGGCATCCTCAAGCTGCGGCAAAGTCGCGACCGGGGGAATCGTCGGCAACGTGGTGGTTTCAAGAGGGGGATAGACGTCGGTGACTTTCGGCACGTACACGATGTTTGCGCCGGCAGCCTCGCAGAGGCCAAGATCCGCCTCGAGCGTGCGGGGGTAGCGGTCAAAGTCGGCCTTGTCGTTGAATTGCGTGGGGTTGACGAAGATGCTGACGACGGCTCCGTCAGCGAGCCCTTGGTCGCGGGCGATCTCCGCGGCGTACTTGATGAGACTTGCGTGACCGTCGTGCAGTGCTCCCATAGTGGGAACAAAACTACACAATCTTCCTCCAGAAGCGATGACACGGGCGAGATCGCGGGATGTCGTGACAACAATCATGACGAGAATTTATGCCTGACACGAACCCGATGAAATTGTGGGAGGGCCGGCTGCGTCACGCGGCGGGCGACGTTCGTGTTGATGCAAACGAGCTTGCGGACTTTCGAGATGACGCCGGGCATCGGCGACGGGTTGACCCATGGCTGCTGGCACACGCGTTTGGTATTGGGGCAACCAGCCTGCGACTGGATGATGCCACGGCGCGTGAAGAGCCGTGGTTGGCCCTGTGGGCGTGTGTGCACCAGCCCGCACGCGATACCAGCACGTGGCGCGAGGGTGATGGTCCGCTCTTTCGGCATCTGCACGCGCGAGCGATTGAAGTCTGGACTGAAGGCGAACTGGCGGGGCTCCACGCCTTGTGGTGGCTGGCACGGCGAGACCCCTCGCTGTCGCGCCGTGCTCGCTCGGCTGCAGCGTGGCTTATCGCCGAATTGCAACCTGATAACGCGACGCAGCGACCCTGGGCAATCCATGCGTTTGCGGAACTTGCCGCGGAGGGCGACATCGAAGCGGATATGTACGCACAGACCCTGCTGCTGAACGCTACGGCAGGCAGAGACAAGCCCGACCGATTCTCCGCGGCGATTCTGGTCGATGCGGCGCAGTACCTGAGCACCACTGGCAGCGTGCGTCCTTGATATCTGCTGAGACAGAAGCGGTGACTGAGAAGTCACTTGCTCGCGCGGTACGTGACTGAAGGCGGTTTGAGACGCGGCCTCTCGCGAACGAAGCAACACACTGGTGCAGATGCAAGCCCGTATCCTGTTGCATGGCTGAGACGATTTTCGCGAAGATCATCCGTGGTGAGATTCCCTGTCACAAGGTGTATGAAGATGCGCATGTGCTGGGGTTTCTGGACATCTTTCCGCTGGTCACGGGGCACACACTGGTGATTCCGAAAGAGCCTGCGGAAACGCTGGACGCACTGTCGGATGAATCGGCGGCGGCGGTGGGACGTGTGATGCCGCGGATTGCGCGGGCGGTGATGAAAGCGACGGGCGCGAGTGCGTACAACGTGCTGCAGAACAACGGCAGCGCGGCCCACCAAGCCGTGATGCATGTGCACTTTCACATCATTCCCAAGTTGGGAGAGGCGGGGCTTGGTATTGGCTGGAAGGCGGGCAAGCTTGAGAACGCCGCGGGAGCCGAACTGGCGAAGAAGATCGCGGGTGCGATGTGAGCGGACTGATGAGCCAGCCCGCACACGCGGGCGCGACCAACCTGTACATCATTGACGGCTACGCGCAGTTCTTCCGCGCGTATCACGCCATTCGCACGCCCATGACGAGTCCGGTGACGAAAGAGCCGACGAACATGACGTTCGGCTTTGTGGGCATGCTGCTGAAGCTACTGAAGAACGAAGGCGCGAGTCTGGGAAGAGTGCCTGCAACGCATGTGTGCGTTGCTCTGGATGTGGGCGGGGATCATGGCACGTTTCGCACGCAGCTTTATCCGGCGTACAAAGCGACTCGGAAGGCTCCGCCGGAAGATCTGGCTCCGCAAGTGGAGCGGTGTCTGGCGATGCTCCAGACGCTGGGTGTTCCGGTGCTGGGCGCGGAGGGCTTTGAGGCCGACGATGTGATGGCGACGCTGGTTTCGCAGCTTGCGCCGCGCGGCATGCGCATTCGCATGATCAGCAAGGACAAGGATCTGAAGCAGTTGCTGATTAGCAACGGGGATGCGCCGCAGGTGGAGTTGTTTGACATTCACACGGACACCGCGTTTAACGCAGCGACGCTTGCCAGCGAGACGGGACTGAAGCCACAGCAAGTGATTGACATGCTTGCTGTGATGGGCGACACGGTGGACAACGTGCCCGGCGTGACGGGCGTGGGTGACAAGACCGCGGCGCAACTGATCTCGCAGTACGGCTCGCTGGATGCGTTGCTCGCGGATGCGGAGAACATCAAAGGGAAGCGTGGCGAGAACATCCGCGCGGTGCGTGATCAGCTCGCGCTATCGAAGCAGCTTGTGACGTTGCGGCACGATGTTCCTGTGGAACTGGATCTGGCGGCGGCGGATATTCGCAAGATTCAGCTTGAGAAGTTGATACCGATCTGCAAAGAACTGGGATTCAACCGGTATCAGGATGAAGTGCGACTGATTCTGGGGAAGATGGGCGTGATGCCGCTGACGAGTGGCACACCCGCGACCAGCAACGCTCGCAGCGAGGCCCCCACTGCGACCGCAAAGCCCGCTCGACGCAAGCAAGAAGATGTCGACCCAATGCAGGGCGGCCTGTTTGATGCTGTCGCGACGCAGGCGGCGATCGCTGAGCCTCGCGTGGCGCAGTCGGGCACGTACCACTGCGTGACGACGAAATCGCAGTTGGATGAACTGATAGCTCGGTGCATCGCAGCACCGATCGTTGCCATTGACACCGAAACGACATCGCTGTCGCCTCGTGATGCGAAGTTGTGCGGCGTGTCGATCGCGGTCAACGCAGGAGAGGGGTACTACATCCCCACGCGCAGCCCGACGCCGGAGCAGCATCTCACCACCGAGCAAGTGCTGGATGCGTTGCGACCTGTGCTGGAGAGCAACACGATTGCAAAGTGTGGGCACAACCTCAAGTACGACTTGCTGGTCCTGCGGGCACATGGCCTGCAACTGACATTGCCGCCACCGCGTGGCGAGTCACTCGGCAGTTTTGATTCGATGGTCGCGTCGTACTTGATTGATGCGTCGCGCAGCAGCCATGGTCTTGACGCACTCGCCCTGGCGCTGCTGGGACGCACGAATATCTCCATCACGGAGTTGATCGGTTCGGGCAAACATCAGCGGACGTTTGACACGGTGCCGCTTGATCTGGCCACGCAGTACGCGGCGGAAGACGCGGATGTCGCGCTGCAGCTGCACAACACGATGCTGCCTCAACTGCGGGCGATGGACCTTGTCGATCTGTTCTCGCGCGTGGAGATGCCGCTGGTTGAGGTGCTGGCGGAACTGGAGTGGAACGGCATTCTGGTGGAACCGGGCGAACTGGATCGGCAGCGCAAGCGGCTTGAACTTCAGATCGAGCGCATTCGCGGCTTGATCGACGACGCGGCGGTGCACTCGGCGATCGGTCGCAAGTTTGACCCGGACAGCCCCAAGCAACTGGCGGCGGCGCTCTTCAACAAGCCAGAGGATGACGAACCGGGACTTGGCATCAAGGGTGCAAAGCGCACCAAGACTGGCTTCAGTACAGATGCCGAAGTGCTTGAAGATCTGGCCGCGGATGAGTCGCTCGGCACGCGCATTCCAGCGCTGATTCTGGAGTATCGACAGCTCACCAAGCTGGTTTCGACGTATCTGGTGGCGCTCAAGGAGGCGATTCACCCGCAGACGAAACGCATCCACAGCAGTTTCCATCAGACCGTTGCGGCAACCGGACGACTGGCGAGCAGTGATCCGAATCTGCAGAACATTCCGATTCGCAGTGATGTCGGGCGTGAGATCCGCAGGGCATTCGTCGCGGCACCGGGCCATGTGCTCGTGACGGCGGACTACTCGCAGATCGAACTGCGACTGTTGGCACACCTGAGCAACGACCCTGCGTTGATTGACGCGTTCCAACACGATGCGGACATTCACACCGCAGTCGCCGCGCAAATTCACGGCGTGAAGCCGGCGGATGTGACGCGCGAACAGCGCAGCGGCGCGAAGATGGTGAACTTCGGGATCGTGTACGGCATCACTGCGTTCGGCCTGGCACGTCGACTCAAGATTCCGACGGGTGACGCGGCGGAGATCATCAACGGGTACAAGAAGCGATTCGCGGGCATCACGACGTTCCTTCAGGAGTGTGTCGAACAGGCGAAGGCCAATGGCTACGTGACGACGATTCTGGGCCGGCGGCGCCCCATCCCGGATATTGAGAGCAGCAACCCCAGCAGACGTGCGCTGGCGGAGCGGCTGGCGATCAACAGTGTTGTGCAGGGCAGCGCTGCGGACCTCATCAAGCTCGCGATGGTGACGATCGAACGTGAGCTGCACCCGCGTACGGGCACATCAGCGCTGCACGACACGCAGGACATTCGCATGCTGCTGCAGATTCATGACGAACTCGTGTTCGAGGCTCCGGAATCTCGAGCGGACGAAGTGAAGGCGTTTGTCCAACAACGCATGCAGAACGCCATGACGCTGAAGGTGCCGCTGAAGGCGGATGCTTCTGTCGGTTGCAACTGGTTTGAGACCAAGTGAGACTACGACTTGGGCGTGGAGGATGGTGCTTCGTGCGGCTTGCCATTGATGGTGAGGCGTGCGGGGTGGCTGTACCACTGGTTGTCGCCATTGGGCCCCGGGTACTGCTTATCGAGAATGGCGGTGACATCGGCCATGGTGCCGTCGGCTTTGGCCCAGTGGGTGTTCACGTCGGGGAAGTCGATCGAGCAGTTGTCGCACTTGTTGGTGGATGAGAAGCGGATGGGGCACCAGAAGCTCTCGACGTTGCGGAGCATTTCGCTGCCGAGTGACCAGATGCCCGTCATCCAGTCGCAGTAAAGGCACCAGATGAGGTCCCAGCCGACCAGACCGTTGAACTTCTGCCGGGAGACGTTGACCCATTGCGCATCGTCGTACTTGGGCAGGCGAATGAGCCACGTGAGCGGCGGATAGATGAAGTACTCGCCAATGCGAATGAGCGTGAAGAGCGGGACTGCCCACGCCGTCCACCAGACAGCGGCGTGATTGCGAAATGCCCCCACTTTGCTGTTGAGATTCTTCACGATGCGCGGGCCGCGGCGTGCGTTGCCGTGCCATATTTCGTGGCCCCAGGACCAGAGTGTGAGCGCGAGCATTTGAGCGAGAATGGATGCGAGCAAGTACGCGCCGAAGTTGAGCGGCTTGCTTTCAAACGGGAGCGACGGGTAGTACCACCACACAACAACAGCGGCAACCCACGGCAAGTTGGTGAAGAAGGCGACGAGCAGGTCGAGGCCGGGTGCTTGCCAAAGGATGTTCTGCAGACGTTTGCCGAGCGAACCAAGCGCATTCAGCGCATGGAGCGCGATCGCTCCTAGCAGCAAAGCGACAACCACAGAACCGGCGAAGATGGAGATAACGAGATAGTCGCCCATGTGGCAGCATACGCGCGACAGTGGTCGAGGCGGGTTCACGTCCGCGCCGGATTGTGGCTCCATGCGCGTGGCGAAGAGAAAAACACCGGCACGAGGGCCGGTGTTGTTCGTGTTTCACGACGAATGAAAACGTAGTTGGCAGGCAGCGCTTTGAACACGCCGACGTGCCAACGCGAAGATTACTCGGGCTTGCCGCCAGCCATGTCGTAGATCCACGCATCGCCGTTGCGCGACCAGTTGAGGACTTCGCCAGCCTTGAAGAAGAGGCCCAGTTCGCGTTCGGCGGCTTCGGGGCTGTCGGAGCCGTGAATGAGGTTGAAGCTGTTGCTGACGCCGAAGTCACCGCGGATGGTGCCGGGGTTGGCTTTGCTGCCGAAGGTCGCGCCCATCATGTTGCGGGCGATGGTGATGGCGCCATTGCCGCGGATGGCAAGGACCAGCACGGGGCTGGAAGTCATGAATTTCACGAGGCCGGGGTAGAAGGGACGCTCCTTGTGAGCGGCGTAGTGGGTCGCGGCGAGTTCCTGGCTGATCTGCATCAACTTGCAGCCGACAACCTGCAGGCCCTTCTGCTCGAAACGGGTGATGATCTGGCCCATCAGACCGCGTTGAACGGCGTCGGGCTTGAGGATGATGAGGGTGGTTTCCATGGTTCGTGCTTCCTTATGTGAATGCGTCTGCCGCGCGGCTTCGCGTCGGCGTGCGCGTGGGGGCCGATGGTAGGTCGGCGGTGGGAAGGAGTCGAAATCGGACGTTGTGTGTACCGGTAAAGCTGTCGGTCGTCCAGTAATTTGCGGCATGGCGAGCGATCGCAAATTCGTCCAGCAAAACAAGCACGTTTTTGCGTCGGATTTGTATCACAGCCGGTATATTCGGCGTCGAGGAGAGAGCCGCGAAGGTTTCTATGTGCGTGGAGCTTCGCGCGGTTCAGGAGTGAGAGACATGCTTTTTCAGATGTCCGCCGCCGCGGTTGCGATCGCGGCTTTGTCCGGGGTTGCGCAGGCTGCACTTGTGCAGACCACAATGACTGCTGATAACCACTATGCAATCTACGCCGACAACGGCGGGGTCATCACGTTCATCGGTGGGAATGAACTCGGCCGGCTCGGGAATCCGGGCAACTTCAACTGGTCACTTCCGGAAACGATGACCTTCACGGCGACGACGGCCATCTACATCGCCGCGTGGAGCGATGACGCATTCGCGCAGGGCCTGCTGGGTGACCTGACGATTGACGGTCAGGATTTCAGCACGGGCAATGCCGCGTGGCGCGTGTTCCGCACTGGTCTGGATCGCGACGACGACGTCAATTACCCGACGGCGGCGGAAGTCACCACGCAGTTGGGCATCGCAAACGTAAGCAACCTGTGGGAGGTTCCGCACGTGGGCGGCTTGAATGGCATTCAGCCATGGGGTGTGATTCCCGGCGTGAGCACGAACAACGCTCGCTGGATGTGGGCATCACAACCGGGCGATACGGATCCGCTCATCGGCGGTGTTGACGTGGGCGAGTACCTGGTCTTCTGCATTCCTGTGCCCACGCCTGGCGCACTGGCTCTGATGGCGTTGGGCGGACTGCTGACGATTCGTCGGCGCCGTTGAGACGAGACCGAACCCACACGGTCCATAACGCTACACATTTTTGCAGCATATGCGTTCAGGGTGGATATGTGATATATCCACCCTGTTCCTTGCGCATGCAAGTCGGCATCCTGTCTCTTGAGGAGAGTGAAGACGCGTTCGCCTATGTGGCAGCGTGTCTCCATGCTGAGAGGAAGAAGGACATGCATCGCGCTGGGGTGTTCTCGTTGGTCGCGTTGGCGGCCGGAACGGGAGCGACGCAGGCACAACTCGTCGAAGTGACAATCACAGCCGACAACTACTACGCCGACAACGGTGGCGTGCTCACGTGCATCGGTGGCAACGAGTTGGGTCGCGACGGCAACCCCGCTTAGTTCAACTGTACGCTGCCCGAGCAGTGGAACCTCACTACGACAACCGCCATTGATGCTGCGACATGGAGCGACGACTCAACCTCTCGGGAGCTGCTGGGCAACGTGAGCATCGGCGGGGTTGATTTCAGTACTGGCAATTCGAACTGGCGCGCGTACGACACTGGCACAGGGCGCACTGATGGTTCGCTGCATCCCACGGCGGCAGGAGTGACTGGACGCGTCAGCTTCGCGACGGCGAACAGCGGCTTTGAGGCTCCGCAGGTCGTGGGAGCGAACGGCATTGCACCTTGGGGCATGATTCCGGGCATCACGACTGGCGCACAATGGCCGTGGTCGGACCGCAACGTGCGAGAAGGCTCGACGGATATCCCGTCCTATGTGGTGTTTTGTCTGCCCGTTCCCCCTGGCGTGCGGGGGCTGGGTGAGCTGGGAACCGCGTTGGCATGCCGCCGAAAGCGCTAAACAGCAATCCACGACTGAACCACACGGGTGCTCGCAAGCCCGTCTTGACAAACGGGCTATCTTCATTTGATGGCGATCTATCGACATACGGCGTCTCGTGACAATGCTGTCGGCCTTCGCATTCCGCCCCGGCTGTTCATTGCGATCGTCATCGCGTTGATCAGCGTTGTGACGTACTGCAGCCGTCAGCAGATGAACTCGGTGACGGGAAGAACGCAGGCGATCGCGCTGACGACCGAGCAGGAGATCTATCTGGGGCAACAGATGGCCCCACAGATGGCAGCGCAGTTCGGCAATGAGGTGCGTGACGCCGCGGCGCAGGCACTCGTGGATGCGGTGGGTGCGAAACTGCTGGCGGCCATGCCTGAGGAGTATCCCGACTATCCGTTTGAGTTTCACCTGCTTGCCGATGAACAGACTGTCAACGCGTTCGCGTTGCCGGGCGGGCAGATCTTCATCACTGCGGCACTGTTCAATCGACTCGAGACCGAAGGGCAACTGGCCGGCGTGCTGGGGCATGAAATCGGCCATGTGCTTGGACGGCACAGCGCGGCCCAGATGGCGAAGGCGGAGTTGACGAGGGGGCTTGTGGGCGCGGCGGGCGTGGCGGGCAGCAACGTGATCGGACAGCATGGAGCGACGCAGGTCGCCGGCGCGGTGGGCAACATGATGATGCTCAAGTACGGTCGCGCTGATGAGCTGGAGGCTGACGCACTGGGACTGCAATTCATGGCGGATGCGAATTACGACCCGCGAGCATTGATCCGCGTCATGCAGATTCTGCGCGAAGCCAGCGGTGGGGCATCCCGTCCTGAGTGGTCCAGTTCCCATCCGGATCCCGGCAATCGCATTTCGAAGATCGAGGAACGACTGAGGGTTCTGTTCCCGCAGGGAATTCCAGCGGGAATGACACCGTGAAGAGAAAGCGGCTCCTGGCGGTGCTCGTGCTGGCAGGCGCGGCATCCGTTGCCGGCATTGTCTCGTTCTTTGTGCTTACCGATAGGAACGTCCTCGCGCCCTTTGCGGGCATCGCGGCGTTGGTGGCGGTCGTGTGCGCGCTGGTTCCCGTGTGGATGCAGCACCGATAAAGCTCACGACTTCTGCCCACGATACTCGGAAGTGAGCACGCCGGAATATCCCCAGTTGTCGGTTTCGACTTCATCGATGACAATGTGAGTGTGCTCTGGCCGTTTGTTGAGCACACGCTGCAGCGTCGAGGTGATTTCGGCGACTATCTGGGCCTTCTGCGCTCGTGTGACGCCGTCCTTTGTGATCCTGACATTGACGTAGGGCATGAGTTATGGATGCCGGGATCGGAAGAAGGTGACGGAAGGATGCAACGCAATACCAGTGGAGTACGAACGTTGAGCGAGGGCTTGTGCAGGCTGCAGGCCGCCAACACCGACAGAGGGCGACAGGAAGCACCCATGAAGAGCCCGATACCACGAATGACGATGACGCTGGCAGCCAGCGCCGTATGCGTGATTTGCTGCACGCTACCAGCGCAAGCGGGCAGCGTGCTGCTGCAGGCGAGCGCGGACAACACGCTGTACGAAGACACCAACGGCCTCGTGAGCAATGGACAGGGCGAGAGTTTCTTCGCGGGCAGAACCGCGCTCGAGGAACTGCGTCGCGGGCTTCTGCGTTTTGACTTCTCGACGATTCCGGCCGGGTCGACGATTACCGGTGTGACGCTCACTCTGACATGCACCCGATCGATCTCGCTGGCGGAGGAAGTGTCGCTCCACCGCTCACTCACGTCGTGGGGCGAGGGCGCTTCGAACGCATTGGGCGAGGGCGGGCGTGGGGCGCCGGCACAACCCGGTGACGCAACTTGGCTGCACCGCTTCTCAGACGCGACCGCGTGGACATCAACAGGTGGCGACTTCGATACCACTCCCAGCGCAACAACAGCGGTCTCTGGCAATGGTCAATACACATGGACATCACCGGGCATGGTGAGCAATGTTCAGGGGTGGCTGAACGACGCGAGCGGCAACCATGGCTGGTTCGTACTCGGGGCCGAGAGCATCACCGGCAGCGCAAAGCGATTCGCGACGCGTGAACATGCTGACGCGACGCTCCGACCGACGCTGGAGGTAACCTACGTCATTCCGGCACCGGGAACTGCATTGCTGCTGAGCAGTTTCATGTTGGCGACACAACGTCGGCGAAGACAAACGGTCTGACAAGCACCGGAAACAGGCGTACGCCGCAAGATTTTTATAATGTTCGTGAAATGCTCTTGCATGAGCAAGCGTTTGGCGTCATACTCGGACGTAGACGGCGATCAGACGGGCCTGAGAGGGGCTCGTCGGTCGAAGCGCCCGAAGATAGACACGGTGCAGCGCATGCAATTGACCAGACCGCAAGGTCACGATCGCCCGGAGCCCGTTTGTACCGCAAGTCGCCCGTGGCGATGCCCCGGAGCGGGTTGCAGCACAATCAATGGTTCACGCTGCGGCGGACTGGCAAGCCTTGAGAGTTCGCACGAGGAGTCGTCAAGATGATGAGCGACATGGAAGCGACAGGCGCAACTCAGACCGAGGAAGCACTGCACCAGCCTCGCATTGCAAAGAGCAGGCGAGGACTGCTTGCGCTCGCGACGGGGGCGACGGCGTTGGCTGCGGCTATGAAGAGCGCGAGCGCGCAACCGGTGCGCGTCAAGGGCGACGTTGATCCCAGTTCACTCCTTGAGAAACTGGTCGATCGCATCACCTTTGGTGCCACGCCTGAGGAACTGACGCTCGCGCGGCAACTGGGGTACAGCGGATACCTCGAGTATCACCTCAATCACCTCGCGATCGACGACAGCGCGATGAACACACGGCTGGCGCCACTGACGACGCTCACGATGACGTATCCGCAACTGCTGCTGCAGACTTTCAGTTTCGTGCGCAACGAACTGACGGAGGCGACGCTGCTTCGCGCCGTCTTCAGCAAGCGACAACTGTTCGAGCGCATGGTCGAACTGTGGACCGACCACTTCAACATCGAGATCGCGACGGTTCAGTATTACAAAACCGCGGATGACCGCGATGTGATACGGCCCAACGCACTGGGAGCATTTCCAAATCTGCTGAATGCGAGCGCTCGCAGCCCGGCGATGCTGTACTACCTGAACAATGACGTGAGCACTGCAGCCAACCCGAATGAGAATTACGCCCGCGAACTGATGGAACTGCACACCCTGGGGGTGGACGGCGGCTACACGCAGATCGATGTGCAGCAGGTTGCACTCTGCTTGACCGGCTGGACAATCTGGAGAGGTTCGAGCACAGGCGCGCTGCAGGGCACGTTCCGCTACAACAACACGAATCACAACCAGACCGCCAAGAACGTGCTGGGCACACCGATTCCAGCCAATGGCGGTCAGCAGGATGGCGTCACGGTGCTGAATCTGCTCATCAATCACCCCAGCACCGCGCGGTATGTCGCCACCAAGATGTGCCGGCACTTTCTGGGATACGAGGTTGCCCGCAGCATCATTGATCAGGTCGCTGCAGCATACACGTCCACGGGCGGCGATATCAAGGCGATGCTGCGTGTGGTGTTGAAGCCCGAGCATGTGGCTGCCGCCACGCCCAAGATGAAACGCCCGTTTCACATGTTCGCTGCTTCACTGCGGCAGACCAACGCCGTCATCACAAGCACGTCATCGCTGCGAAGCCGCCTCGCCGAGGCCGGGCACATTCCCTTCAGCTGGCTCACACCTGATGGGTACCCGGACAAGCTGAATCACTGGTCCGGCAATCTGATGTCACGCTGGAACTTCGGTGCATCGCTCATGAATGGCACTGTCGGCAGCATTACCGGTGTCACGGTGGATGACGCGGCATTCTTTGCTGGAGCCGTGACGGCCGACGAAGTGATCGCCCGCATCGATGAACGGCTATTTGGCGGACGCATGGATGGTGATGATCGAGCTCGCGTGCGTCAGTTCCTCCTTCCCAGCCCCCCCACCGTCACGCGGCGGCGCGAGGCCATCGGGTTGGCGCTGAGTTCACCGAGTTATCAGTGGTACTGAATCACGCACGTCGACTGCGGACGGCTCTTGCAGGGCGCCAGCCAAAGCCGCTGGCGCTTGATGGGAGTCGTGGACCTTGCCTTTCCTTCCGTCGCGGAGTATGAACATGTCGAACGACAATGACAACATCGATTCGAGCGCCTGCGGCGCAAACGGCTGCCGGGAGTATCAGCAGTTGTCGCGGCGCTCATTCGTGCAGGCGTCGACCGGGATCGTGGCGTTTCTGGCGGCACACCAGTGGGTTCCGCGCGTCGCGTACGCGCAGTCGCACCGGGGCGGCATGCGTGATGTCATCGTGTCGATCTACCTGCGAGGGGCGGCCGACGCGATGTCGATGTGCGCGCCGTACTTTGAGAATGACTACTACACGCGCCGGCCGACGCTCGCGCTGGCTCGACCCGACAGCAGCAACCCCAATCGGCTGACGGCGCTCGATTCTCGCTTTGGCATTCCTCCGGCGATGATGGGGCTGCACCCGGCGTATCTGGACGGCAAACTGCTCTTCGTACATGCGTGCGGCAGCACCGATCCCAGTCGCAGTCACTTCGAGGCGCAGCGCTTCATGGAGGTAGGCAAGCCTCGCGACCCTTCGCTCGGTACAGGCTGGCTCGGCCGGCACCTCTCGAGCGTTGACGTCATGATGCCGGGCAGCGTACTGCGGGGCGTCGCCATCAGCAGCGCAATGCCGCAGCAATTGGTCGGCGGCCCGCTGTCACTGCCCATCGGCAATCTTGACACCTTCGGCATTCAAGGCAGCACAAGCACGCTGACGGCACGTCGCAGCGCGATCAACGACATGTATGGGCTGACGGAAGACCCGCTGAAGGCAACAGCGAGTGCAACGCTGCAGACGATCTCGATGCTTGATCTGATCAACTTCGCCGGATATGCGCCCGCGAACGGCGCCGTGTATCCCACGACAACCTTGGGCACGCAACTGAAGTCCGCAGCGTCTCTCATTCGCGCGCAAGTGGGCGTGGAGGCAATCGCCGTCGATGTGGGCGGCTGGGACACACACGAAAATCAAGGCCCCGTGACGGGCGGCATGGCGACTCTGATGAGCAATCTTGCCAACTGCATCGGCGCGTTCTATCGCGATGTGATCGCTGGTGGCGGACCGAATGTCACAGTCGTCGTGATGTCGGAGTTCGGGCGGCGGCTGCAAGAAAATGGCAGCCTTGGGACCGACCACGGACACGGCAGCATGATGATGGTCGTGGGCCAGTGCGTGAACGGCGGGCGCGTGATGACCAACTGGCCGGGACTTGCGCCGCAGAATCTGTTTGAGGGCATCGACCTCGCCGTCACGATCGACTACCGCGACATTCTCGCCGAGATCGTGACGCAACGAGCGGGCAACGCTGATCTGACAACGGTCTTTCCACAGTTCACACCAACAGCGCGAGGAGTCTTCTCATGCTGATGCATGCAGGTATTGTGACACGCTTGACGACGATCGCTGTCCTCGGCGCGGCGTGCGGCTGCGTAGAGGCGCAGCTTTTCAGCAACGGGTCGTCCGATCAGACCACACCGTCGCTGGCGCTGGTGAATCAGACGGGCAACAACACGCCCGCGCCTGGCGTTAGCCAGTGGAGCGAAGTTGCAAGCGTGAATTCCCTTCTTGGCAACTCGCTCGCGGGCATCGCATGTCACGCCGATACTGCCGACGCGACGGGGGGCGTGCGACTCGCGGATGACTTCACCGTTCCTGCGGGGCAGACATGGCAACTGACGGGCGTGCAGCTGTTCGCCTACCGGCCAGATGCACCAAGTTCGCCCGTGGCGAGCGCCACCCTTCGCATCTGGAACGGCGAACCCGGTGGCCCGGCAAGCAGCGTTGTATTTGGTGATGCGACAACCAACCGTCTGTCGGCAACGACCGCGATGAACGCGTACCGCGTCTTCACCACGACAGTCGGACCGGCGATCATGTCGCCCGATACGTCACGGCGGCTGCATGCGGTGACGCTGAGTGCCAACGTGACGCTGGGCCCAGGGACTTACTGGCTCGATTGGCAGTTCAGCGCACCGGTCACGGACTCACCAGTTTTTGCGGTGCCTGTGACAATGAACGGTGTTCGCACGCAGCCCGGGTGGAACGCGAGGCAGTACGCCGATGGCGTGTGGACAGCCGTGCTTGACTCGGGTAAGCCCGATGGCACGAGCGACGCCGCTCAGGATGTCGCGTTTGTCCTGACAGGCAGCGTCGGTCCTGCGTGCGACAGCATCGACTTCAATCGCAACGAGGTCTATCCCGAAGATCAGGACGTGATCGACTTCTTCAACGTGCTTGCAGGCGGTGCGTGCCCATACGCAGAACCTTGCGACATCGACTTCAACAACAACGACGTCTATCCCGAGGATCAGGATGTGATCGACTTCTTCAACGTGCTTGCAGGTGGGTCCTGTGGCTGATGTTTGAAGGGACAACAGACATCCGACCAAACAGACGCCAAGTGGACTAACTCACACTCGTGTGCTCCTATTGAGCATGGGGGAAACACCTGCAATCCGTGCTTCGCGGTCTACGTGGCACTGGCTCGATGATCCGCGATTGCATCGTGTGATCTTGTGCGTTGCCATCGCACTGTCGGTCGCATTTCTCCTGACGACGAGCGTCTTCGGCGTCGGTCGCCCGAAGGGCAAGCACTTCGGCACGCACGATTTCACGTACTTCTACGCGGGAGGCCGCTGCTTCCTCCACGGTGAGAATCCGTATGACGAAGCAACGCTGCGGGCCCGCAGTGAAGGTGAACTGGGCAAGCATCCGTACCGCGATGAGTCGACCGTGCGCGTCTATGGCGGCTTTGCATATCCGCCCAGTTCTGCGCCGTTGTTCGCGCTTCTCAGCCTGCCGGACTTCAATGTGTCACGGCTCATCAACGGCGGCATAAATCTCGCGTGCTTCGCATGGTTTGCGTGGCTGCTGTGGTGGGTCGCAAAGCAGCAAGGCGTACCTGAACGACACTGGGGCTGGGTAGTGATGACCGCATGCACCGCGTTCGCCTTTGCCTCGCCCTTTTCGTCGCATGCGATGTGGAATGGACAAACATCGCTGCTTGCGATGACGCTGACCTTCGCCGCGTGGTGGTGCTGGCAAAGGGATCGCTGGGTGATTGCGGGATTGCTGCTGGCCCTTGCAAGCTTCAAGCCACCGTTCTGCGCCTTTCTGGTATTGACACTTGTCTACAACCGCGCATGGAAACCGCTGTTTGCGTCCATCGGTTTCGGTCTCGCTCTGCTCTCTATGGCAGCGATACAGCAGGGGCCAGCTGGCATGTTGCACAACTGGCTTGGTGCAGTGAAGGTGTACGCCAATTACCACACCAATCTGCCAGACTTCCTGCAAAGTTTCGGCATGCGCAGCCTGCTCTCAGCGGCCGGATGGAAAACGGTTCCCTCACTTGCGATCGTCGCCCTCGCGGTCTTCGCGCTGCTTCTGTGGCAATCCAAGCGCTTCACCAGCTTTGAGACTATGTGCCTGGGGCTCATCGCCTCGATCATGCTGATTAACGCGCACAACTACGACCTGATCGTGCTCACGCCCATCCTCGCCGCCGTGCTCTTTCGGTTCGGCAGCACATTGCCTCGTATAGCGATCACACTTTTTATAATCGCGGCTCTTTGTCTGCCCATGCGCGCGATGAAGGCGCTTGATGGTCTGCCAGAGTTCCTGATTCGCTGGCGTGAGATGCTGCTGGTCGTTGGCACGCTCACATGGGTCTGGTGGATGGTCAGGCATCCGCTCGAAACAAACAAACCCACAGCCCCGGCGATCACCATGTAAAGACGGGAACCGTCGCGCGACGGTTCCCGTGCTCTGCACTCGATGATCCCTCTCGTGAATCAGCAGGCTCCGCCCGCGAGCACGTTGAAGAAGTCAATCACGTCTTGATCTTCGGGGTAGACGCCGTTGTTGTTGAAGTCGATGTCATCGCAGTTACCCGTGGAGCACGCACCACCTGCCAGCACGTTGAAGTAGTCGATGACGTCTTGATCTTCGGGGAAGACGGTGTTGTTGTTGAAGTCGATGTCATCACAGCCGGGCGTGTGACTGATGGTCACCTGACCAGCGCCCGACTGACCGTTGAAGCCGCCCACACGGATCATGAAGCTCTCGCCGGCGGGAGCGCCGAACTGCACGAACGACTTGCGTGACAGGCCGGCTTCGCAGACATCCATGCTGTCGTCATTGCAAGCGACAAGCGAGAGCGGATTGGTGGGACAGGCCTGCTGCGTGCCGGTGTAGACCGCGATGACCGTGTCGAAGCTGCTGCCGCAGGTGTCGATGGTGATCACGCCGTTGCTGGGCGCGATGTAGCGGTACCACACATCCTTGCGAGGCAGGCCGCAGCTGGAACCAGCCAGGCTGCTGTCTGTCGCAGCGCAGCTGTTGAAGGTTGCGGTGCCTTGGCCCACGGTGATGGCGTTCGAGCATTCGTCGTTCGCCACACCGTACGAAACGAGGTTGCGAAGTGTGAACTGGCCCTTGGCACCGTTGTAACCCGCGACACGGATGAGGTACGACTCGCCGCCGGTGAAGCTGAAGCTCACAAGGCTGGCGCGGCTGTTGGGAGCGCTGAAGGTGTGATCGTCATTGCATGCGATGGTGTTGTTGCCGAACAGGGTCGGGCATGCACTGTGCACGCTGAGGATCGTGTCGAAGCTGCTGCCGAAAGTGTCGAAGATCGCGAAGCCGTCGCAGCTGGGCGTGAAGTTGAACCACACGTCAGGGCCCTGAGCGACATTGCCGCTGGTGCCGCTCCCGCAGGTGGTGGCGGTGCCAGCCGAGGCAGTCGCGAACTCAGTGCAGCCGATGAAGTCGGCGTTCTGCGTGACAGTCATGGGCATTGTGCACAGGTCGCCGGTCGCCTGAGTGTCTTCCATCGTCAGCACATAGGCCGCGCCGCGCTCGGTGATGACACCGTCGTCATCGCCCGGGTCGCCGATGCCAATGACGCCATTGCGAACCGCCACAGCGTGCGCGAAGTCGCCGGCGTTAGGAGCGTCCTGATCGCTGATGGTTGACTGATACTGCCAACTGCCGCTGGACTTGCTGAAGGCGTACGCACGCTTGGTCAGCGACTCGCCGACGATGATCTGGAGGTTGTCAGTTGCGACGGTGCTGCCGAAACCACCGTTGCCGACAGGCAGCGGCGAGCGGAGCTTGGCGACAAAGTTCCAATCGTTGGTCGTCGTGTTGCGCTCATAGACGTAGATTGCACCGCCGTTTGTCGCCGCTTGAATGAAGCCGCTCTCCTGCAACGTGAGGTCCTCATCAGGCGCGCCAACCACGAGTACGTTGCCAGCGATGGCGACAGCCATGCCGAAGTGTTCGCCAAGTTCAGGACTGGGCGGGCGGACGGTCGTCGGGGACGCACCCACGCTGCCGCTCGCCAGGCGTTCAAAGATCTGCACTTTGCCATGATCGTCAGGCTGGCCCGGCTCGTCGGCGAAGGGGATTCCAACCGCGGCAAAGGGCGAGTTGGGCGACATAGCGACGCTGGTACCGCGACGATCGCCCGTCTCACCGCCGAAGTCACCGCCCCACACGTGGAAGATCTCCGTCCACTGGTTGGTCGCGGCATCGCGAGCGTAGAAGTAGGCGGAGCCAGTCTGCATGCCGGCCCAGTTGTGTGTCGGGGCACCAACCACGGCCCAGCCGCCGCCGACATCGCTGATCGCGACGCTACTGCCAAACGCTGCGCCAGCGGGCGAATTCGGAGCGAGAATCGTCACGTCGGTGCTCACGAGATACGAACTGCTGCCAGTGGAGCGACGCATGATGCGAGCGCGCCCCTGACCGCTGTTGTAACCAGGCGCGCCGACGATGAGGTACGGATCGGCGAGGCTGATCGAAGCGCCCATGCGTTCGCCTGCTTGACCAGTCGCATTCCACGCGGCAGTCATCGTGCTCCAGCCGTTGATGCGCTGGAAGATCGAAAAGCCGCCAGCATCTGTGCCTGCACCCGGCGCATCTTCGCCAGGCATCCCCACGGCGAAAAGCGGGGCGTTGGCGGGACCGCCGAACGACATCGCGACCGAAGTGCCGAAGTTGTCGTCGTTCAGGGGCGAAGTGCCCAGCAGCTTGGAGACGGGGTTACACGTCTGAGCACAAGCGAGGCCGGCGGTGAGGGTGAGGGTGAGGGTGAGGGTGAAAGCGATTGAGGCACGAGCGAGCATGGTTTCTTCCTTCTTGTGTGATTCGCTGATCTTCGTCGCGATCGGTTGCGACTCCACTTTCCACATCGCAGTGCGATGTACCGCCGGTGCGCGGCTAGTCACACCGACGATTTCTCGCGCCTTTCTCCGTCCAGCCCCGATGCATCACACCATCGCAGCCATGCCACCACTCATGCCACCGGCCACGTGCAGGCACATTGTCCGCGGCGATGCGATCGTGCGATCGCGGTTGAGAGGGCATCCGCAGCACCCACGACGACGTCGTCGCACCTGGCAGTCTCTTTGCGACACTCGTCCCCCTCATGGCAGTCGATCATCTTGCAACTGCCGCCAGACAAGACATCCTCGCTTTACTCGCTGCTGTCGCGACCATGCCTGGGCTTGGCACACCCAACACATTCTGCTGGCGTGCCGTTACGCATATTGATGGAACCGCATCATCGCTGCACGCAACGAGTGGATGCGCTCCGAGTCGACTCAGCTGATCGGGACTGCCAGTGAATGCTCGCAGTGAGCATACCTCGCGCTACTCGCATCCGTCGATGCTGTCGCCATAAGAAACCGCGTCCATCGCAGTCCCGCTGGATAACAGCATGGCGGCGGGAGTATGGGCCGGAGAGTCTGCGATGATGTTCCCGCGTGGCGCGTCTCCCGGCAAGTCAATCATCCGACCGTGAACATCGCATGAATACCGCATGTGCCGAATGCCTTTGCTCAGATACACCTCGCGATGATGCCGTACAAACCCAGCGTGAGGACACCTGCGATGATGAACCATGTGGGATTCGACGACCATTCGAGACGAAGAAACCCACGTTGTGGCAACGATGCGTCGGCATACGCCTTGACGGTTGAGCCAGGCACATACTCACGGATTTCCTCGGCGGCACTCTCGCGGCTGGCGAAGCTCCGCACAATGACACTGGGATACAGCATGTCACTTTCGTAGCGCACGCCGCGGAACGTGTACGCGAAGCGCACTTCCGGGTGGTGTGTCGTCGTGCTGTTGTCGCGAAGAAGACGTGTATCCGTATCGCTTGACGTAGAGGTCTTGACGCCAGCGGAGAGAATGATGGCTTCCACAGGGACGGCTGTTGCTAGTACGTGACGCTGGATGAAGAACTCGCGCGTGCCCACAACAAGCAGCATGATGCCAAGACCGCCAAAGAGGAGCGTGAAGATGCCCAGCATGATGTAATCCGCCATGGTGCGTTTCCTTTCGCGACGACGCGAGAACAGTGACATCGGCATGACGCTCACTCCGGTCGATAGCCCAGAATCGCGGCGATCTCAGCACGATCTTCGTTCTGGCCTTTACCATACCGGTCGGCCTCTTCCTGCGTGTGTGGTTCGGGATACGCACTAAGGCGATATTGCACCGCTCGGTTGTACAGCTCAAGCGCGCGCGGCTTGGCCGGGTTGTGCTTGCCGTCTCGCTTCACCTGCTCTCGCAGTGCATCGATGAACAGTTGCGACAGAGCCGCACGACCTTGACCACTGTCATCCACGGAGAGCACCACGCGTGCAGCCTCGTCGAAGTTGTCGCTCGCAATCAATGGGCGAGCGAACTGAACCGCCGAATCACGGGCTTTCGTGAGCTTTCTCGCGTACACCTCCGATTCATCCTCGGGCGGCGGCAAGGTGGTGTCATGCTCGATGATGTCGGTGTGGTATTCAGGGCCATCTGGTTCAAGCCTGACAGTCGGGCCTCTGTGGTGCAGCAACTCAATGGAGTGAATGCAGGACTCGAGCGTGCCCATGTAGCTCGGCTCGAGTTCGCGGGGGCACATGGCATGAGCGGTCACGAATCGGCCGCCATCCTCGAAGGCGACGAAGCTCATCACGAGTTCGATGCCGTCCTGCACTTGGAGGCCCGCTGCGATGATTGCGGGATGGTTCTTGCGCAGACCGCCCACATATGCCGGACCGATGCTCAGCAGCGTAATGCCAAAGTGCTTGCACAGAAACTCAAACCAGTCTCGTACCGTGCCATCGCTGTAAGCCGGGCGGCCCGCGACGGTGATGAGCGCCATGGCGAATGGTGAAGCAGTGAGCATCAACGGCGCGGAGACATGGGGCCTATCGAAGTCGTACTCCTCACTCGGTATCGGAGCTTCGATGAAGCCAACGGGCATCTTCATCGTAAAGTCGAGGTTGGCGATGCAATTGTTGAAGGTCTTACGGGGAAGGGACATGAAGGACTCCCAGTGGATTACCACTCGATCTTGATAAGGATGATGAGCAGCGTGATGACAGCGACAACCGGCACAAAGCCCACGCCCGATGCCAGCACGTGTCTGCGCTGCGCCATGAGCCAGATCGCCCCAGCGAGCGAGAGCAGTTGCACGGCCACTATGCCCCACATCATCCACTTGCCTTGCTGCAGGTGGGTTTCTTTGGCATTGGCCATTCCGGCCATCATCAGAACAAGCATGCACAGCGACGCCAGCATGCCGATGATCGAGGAGATGATGGCGAGGATGAACTGGAGCATACCACGTCAGTGCGAGATCCGGCGTCCGCGCGGCTAACGACGGCCCCTTGCCGGTTCCTGTATACTGCACACATGTCCAGCGAAGATCGCAAGCACATCACGCTTCTGATTGACAACGCCGCCAAGGGCGACTCGCACGCCGCGGCGGAGCTTCTGCCGCTGATTTATGACGAGTTGCGAAAGCTCGCCACGAGCAATATGAGCAACGAGTCTGGCCGAGGCGCCGGGCACACGCTGCAGCCGACGGCACTTGTTCACGAGGCGTACATGCGTCTGTTGGGGCCGCAGGGCGTCGACAGCGCCACGTGGAACAGCCGCGGCCACTTCTTCGGAGCCGCCGCGATCGCCATGCGACGCATTCTGATCGAACGTGCACGTGCCCGTGGGAGCATCAAGCGCGGCGGCGACCACACGCGAGTCGATCTGGACGACAACGCGGTCGCAGCAACGCCGGATGACAGCGCAAAGAGCGACGAACTACTCGCGCTCGACGAGGCTCTGACGCGACTGGAAAGCCTGGATGCCCGCAAGGCCCGCGTGGTGATGCTTCGTTACTTCGCGGGGCTTTCAATCGAGCAGACGGCCGCAGCGCTCGATGTCTCACTCGCAACCGTCAAGACCGACTGGGCCTTCGCCAGAGCATGGCTCAGCCGTGAGATTGAGAAGACTCGCGACTCATGACGGATGCGACGAAGGTTTCGAGTCGGTTGCAGCCGCCGCTCCCTCGAGCATCACATCCGAGACGATCTGCAGCGCTTGCTGCCACTCCGTCGACAACTGGGGCGACCAACTGCTCCCATCGGTATCCCCCATGCATTCCAGCAGAAGATCGCATACCAAGGGGTAGTGCTCAGGCTTGGCACCGTACTTCACGTGACGAGCCCCCATCGCACGCAGCTCATGACGAAGGGCATCCGGAGCCTCCACATGCTGCACCACGGCACGCAGTGAGTCCATTAACTTGGCTTCCTGCGAACGGATGTCCGCTGGAAACAAAGGCCGAACGCCCGGATATCGCTCAAAGAGCTTTGCGTAGAAGATCGTTGTGAGGCGGGAGCCATCCGCCAGCAGCGCGTCGTAGCTGCTTCGCAGTCGTTCGGCAGCCGCCTTATCAACTGGTATCCTGCTCCAATGCGGGAGCTTTCCGGAGAGTGGATGACGGGAAATGCCCATAGCTCAGTGTCAGTGCGTTATCGCAATCGGAACGGCTGATCAATTTCAAGAGATCATATAAAATGAGCAGAGGAAGGGTAGGTCTGCGACGGGCTAGCCCACCATGTGGTACCCTTCCGCAGGAGGCTCATGGAGTCCGAGCGGTTCCAAAGCATGATGGAGGCGTTTGAACGGGCGTGCGGCCTACCAGCCGCGGAGCGAGATCGTTTTCTGTACGACCGATTTCCGAACGACGACGAGGCCCGTCAAGAGGTCCGTCAGTTGCTCCAGCACCATGAGGGCACGTCACATGCGGTGGCGACTGCCGCCGGGCTTGACGCCGCCTCAACACTCATTTCACAGCATCGCGAACCAGTGATGCCCGCGCTCCGCGGCGAGTATCGCATCGTCCGAACGATCGGCGAGGGCGGCATGGGGATTGTCTTTGAGGCTGAGCAGGCCTTCCCCAAGCGGCGTGTCGCCGTCAAGGCACTCCGTCCCGGGCATGCCAGCGACAGCATGCTTCGCCGATTCCGCAACGAGGCAGAGTTTCTCGCGAAGCTGCAGCACCCGAACATCGCGCAGATTTTCGAGGCAGGCGTCGCCGGCCCCGACGCGCCTGATCAGCCATATTTCGTCATGGAGCTCGTGCGAGGCGATTCGCTCACTGCGTACGCCAGCAAGCACGCACTGAACCACACCGAGAAGTGGCGTCTGCTTCTGCAGGTCTGCGACGCTGTGCAGCACGCCCACCAGCGTGGTGTCATTCACCGAGACCTCAAGCCGGCGAACATACTGGTCAATTCCAGCGGCATCGCGAAAGTGCTTGATTTCGGGATAGCGCGAGCCACCGAAGCCAATCCGCACCTTTCGCACGCGACTCGCGAAGGACAACTGATCGGCACACCCAGCTACATGAGCCCTGAGCAACTGCTCGAAGGCGACGTGAGCACTGCGAGCGACATCTATGCGCTGGGCGTGATTGCATACGAACTGTTCACAGGCAGGCTTCCGATCGACCTCTCCACCACGCCACTCGCCAAGGCAGCCGCACAACTGGCAGACGCCCAGATAGCTCCAGTTTCGCAGTTTGATCGCACCCTGAGAGGCGACGGCGAAACGATCATCATGAAGGCGATGTCCAGCGACGCACGACGTCGTTACGCGAGCGCGGAGGCGCTCGCCGAAGACATGCGTCGCATGCTCGCCGGCGAAGCGATCCTCGCTCGCGGTGATTCCGCGGCGTACGTGCTCGCGAAACAGATCAAGCGATATCGCTTTGCCGCGACTCTGGGAGCGATCAGTCTCGTCGCACTCGTCACATTCGCCGTTATCGCGCAGCTCAATGCTCAGGAACAGCAGAGACTTGCGACGCTGGCCGATGCTTCTCGAGCAGAAGCGGTGAAGCAGCGAGAAGTGGCGGACGCAGCCTCGCGCGAGGCGATTGCCAGCCGCGCTCTGGCCGTCAGTGCTGAACGAGCCGCAGTCGAAGAACTTGCGCAGGCCAACATTGAACGAGGTCGCATGGCCGCGACCACTGGCAACCTGCCAATGGCAGAGGACACACTTTGGCCCGTTTATCTCAGCAATCCAACCAATCGTTCGGCACTCTGGGCCATCTGGGACATGTACCAGATGAACGGCAGCCGGTGGGCCAAACAGCCCCTCGGCTGGATCACGCGTGCAGTGACCGCCGCCGACGGAAGCGTCATGGCAGCGGTTGCGGACAACGCCGTGCACATCATCGATCCCACAACGGGCGATGTGACACAGATGCTCAACAATCTCAAGAGCCCGCCCGCCGCCGCCCTCGCGCTGTGGCCCGACGGCTCGCGCATTGCCATCGCGGTGACTCGCGGCGGACTCGTGGTTCAGCCCTTGGCCAAGGATGCGTCCCCGCTGACTCTTGATGGATGGGAGTCCAGCCCCGCCGTCGTACGACAAATCGCGATAAGCGCCGACGGATCAACCATCGCGGCAGCGTGCAACGACAAGACAGTCAGATTCTGGAATGCACGCTCTGGAGAGTCCATACGAACGATCACGCTCACCTATGTCGCGTCGAATCTCGAACTGACAAGCGACGGTTCGCTCGCGGCTATCTGCATGACAATCGGCGGTGGCATCGCGATACCGCCCAACGCCGCAGCCGTGTACAGCGTCGCGACGGGCGATGTCGTGTTTGACCTTACTCCAATGCACACCTTCGGCACTGCGGGAGTTCGGCTCTCACCCGATGACCGGGTTGTGTATCTGGATTCGGGCGATGCACAGATCGTTGCATGCGACTTGCGAACACATGAAGTCCTCTTCAAGCGTCGCGTTCTCCGCAGTCGCGTGCTCTTTCATGCTTTTTCGCCGGATGGCTCGCGCTTGGCACTGGGCGACCGCGAACGAACCGTTGTCATCGATCCGCGAACCGGCGTTGAAATCGCCGCGTTGCCTCTTGAACGATACTCCGTGACGACCGCCGCTTGGACCGGGCTCGACAGTCTGACCGTGCTTACCAACGATGGCGTTGCCCGAAACATCGTCGTGGGAAGGCAGATCGGCACTCACCGGCTTGGTGGATACCAGTCGTGGTGCTTCGCTGTCCGATACTCGCCGGACGACTCACTTCTCGCCTTCAGCATCGGTAGTGGTTTCATCGAAGTCCGCGAGACGTCGTCAATGACCCCGCTCGCGACCCACTATCTTCCGGGGCTCAGTCATCGCACTCGGGGGATCAAGTTTCTTGCTGACAATCGCACTCTCGTCGCAGGATGCCAGGACGGACGCGTGCGGGTGATCGATGCGTGGACGGGCGAGATCCAGTGGCTTTTCCCCACTATCCCAAGCGAGATTTACGGCTTTGATGTGAATCCGCAGGAAACGCTGTGCGTCACCGGCCACTGGAATCGCCGTGCCGCGATTCATGACCTGCGTACGGGCGAAATGCTCTGTGAACTCCCAACTGGCGACAAACGCGTCGATGGCATCGCCTTCAGCCCCGATGGCACGAAGCTGGCGCTCTGCAACAACGCGGGTAGCGTGACCCTCTGGGACGTCACCGCCAGCCGCACCGCTGGTTCGATGCCAACGACCTACGCGCCATGGGCGGTCGTCTTCAGTCCTGACGGCACAACCGCATATGTGAGCACGTATGGAGGAACGCTGGAGGTCTTTGATGTTCGAACGCAGCGACGGCTCCATGTCATCAAGGGGCATCCACGCCTGATTCCCGGCTTGGCGATTTCGCGTGATGGCACGACGATCGCAACCGGTGGAGAAGATAGTTTCGTGCGACTCTGGGACGCGCAGACACTCCGTCCGCTTGCATCCTTCAGCCCTTCCGCCGCGGAGGTCGTTTCGCTCGCATTCACGTCGAGCACCGATCGCATCGTGGCTGGCGCGGCGAACTTCGAGATCGTCATGTACGACCTGCCGGTGGATACCCGTCTGATCGAAGCGCATCGCGACAGATTCACGCGACGCCGCTAAACCGGCGACTTACAGGCATCAGCCCAGATTTCACAAAGCGCAGCAGCAACGCGTTCGCCGTACGCTGACTCATTGCAGAGCGACGATGCGAGCATGCGGCCCCGAAGAGTGTCGTGCAACTGCGTAAGGCGCGCAGCGTCTTTGGCCAGCCCGCAAGCAACAGCGACATACTCCGACGGGGACCGCGTGACCAGTTCACGCAGTCCAACAGCTTCGAGCAGGCTCACACCCACTCGCGACACGTGCCGATCACCCGCAAGACACACAACGGGCACGCCCATAAAAAGCGCCTCGCACGTTGTCGTGGTTCCGTGATACGGGTACGTATCCAGAGCGATGTCAACTTCCCCATACATCGCAAGGTGCTCGGCGCGTGTGCGTGTGGCCGCTGCTATGCGAACGCGATCCAAAGGCAGTCCCCAGGCTGCGAGCTTGCTTCGCATTGCCTCCATCGCCCCAACCTCGTGCAAACCCGTTGCTTTGAGCAGCAGTGTCGATTCCGGAACGCCTTCCAACACTTCTCGCCAGCATCGCGCCAACTCGCCATTCCACTTCTGCGCCGCGTTGAAGCATCCGAACGTGGTGCGTTGCCGCGGCGCACTTCGGGCCGCACTCTGGCCTTCAGTTGGCGGCGAGTAGCACAGAAAACACGGGTCCAGCCGTACCAGCTTCTCGACCGCATCATCCGCCGCGTTTGCCGGATCAGTCGCCCCATCCACGAGACGGAACTGCACACGCTTCGTACCGCACGTATTGGGATAGCCGATCGCAGTGACCGTGACAGGCGCGCAGCCGTGTGCCAGTGTGCAGACTCCCAGTGTGTCTGTCAGGCCCGACAGTTCGATCGCGATGTCAACTCCCGCTGTCCGGACAACCGTTGCGATCTGATCTGGCGACTGGTGCGGCAAATGCACCCACGCATGCGCATGTTCGCGCAGTCGAGTCGTTGTCGCGTCCTCCACTCCACCCACATGAAATACAGTCACGTAAAAATCACTCGCCCGCATGTGCAGTTGCCGCAGGAGAGGCAGCGCAAAGACAGCGACTGAGTGCGTGCGCATGTCGGGAGAAATCACACCGATGCGAAGCGGTCGCCTCTGGTTCTTCAGAGACGGCTGCCAGTCCGTCGACCGATCCGGTATTGCGTTCTCCAGCAATTCTCCGAATCGTCGATGCTCCGCCAGCACACGCTCTCGCGAAGTGCCAGGCAGATAGTTCATGCAACTCGCCTTGACCGCTTGCAGCGACACCGCCACATCCGGCTCTGCCGAATCGACGGATTGACACACTTCGATACACCGTTCCACATCGCCCTGAGCGAAGTGCAACTGCGCACGCACAAGCGAAAGCCTTGCTTGCAGCGCAAGTCGCGTCGGTTCCGCGACCCCGGCCCCCTCAATCAGCGCCGCATACGCCTCGGCACGCTTGAGACCGTCGCTGATGCGTCCGCATCCCAGCAGCAGTTGCGCCAACTCCGGCGCAGCATCAAGCAGTCCGCCCCTGATCGCGGCGTCAAAGGCCGACACAGCCTCGTCCGTCTCACCCAGCCGCGCGTGCAGTCGCGCGACATTCAATCGCGATCCCGCATCACGCGGGTTCATCGCCAGCATCCTCTTGGCGTGATACAACGCGGCGTGATGCTCACCCAATGCGCCAAGACACTGCACAACAAGACGCATCACCGGCGTGTCCGCCGGAAATCTCGCCGCCAATTGCAGGACCACAGGTCTGCATTCGGCAAACCTGCCTTCACGCAGCAACTGCGTACAACGCTGCAGTTCACGGGGCGGAGCGACAGACATGCGGGCCCCGTTTCTTCGCTCAGCCCCCCACCGTCACACCCACAGGCTGAGCCTTGGGCACGTGCGTGGGTTGGATGACAAGCCCCAGCGGCTGACGCTTCCCGCCGTTCATGGGCGGGATGCCGTCCTGATCAATGATCCGCTGAATCGCCATGACGCCTTCAATCAATTGCTCGGGGCGAGGCGGACAACCGGGGATGTAGACGTCGACTGGAATGAACTGGTCGCAGCCTTGCACGACGGCGTAGGTATCAAACACACCGCCCGTGCTGGCGCATGCACCCATGCTGATGACCCACTTGGGCTCGGTCATCTGCTCATAAATGCGCTGCAGAACCGGCAGCGTCTTGATGCTGATGCGGCCGGCGACGATCAGGAGATCAGCCTGACGCGGGCTGAAGCGCATGACTTCCGCGCCGAAACGCGCAAGGTCGTAGCGGCTGCACGCCGTCGCCATGAGCTCGATGCCACAGCAGGCCGTTGCGAAGGGCATGGGCCACAAACTGTTGCGACGCGACCAGTTGATCACGTGACGCAGTTGTGTCGTCAGAAAGCCATCAACGGGAAGTGCTGCTTCAAGGCCCATGAGCGAAGATCTCCGAGGCGCGTCGTGCGCCGTGCACCGTTGGTTTCGATGCGGGGGATGATAGGGATGCTGGCGCGATTTTGCGTTATCGCGGCATCGCGACCCCGGGGTTCTTGGGGGCCGGCTTGGCTTCGCGAGGATCCGCGAAAAGTGAGTCAATGGCGCGATCCGCAGCCGTGTTGCTGCGATAACTTGGCTCAAGCGACTTGCCCATGGCCCCTACGCCACGGGCCTTGACCGTGCGTTCGTAGCAACCCACAAGGGCGGCGAGGGCAAGTAACGTTGTGGCCAGGAGTAGCGTGCGTCGCATGCGCAATCGTAGTCGCAGGCGTTGGTGACATCCTGCAGGTCACTGGGAGGCCTGAACTCCCGGGTCGCAATCCTGTGTCAGCAGGTACATCGCGAAACTCCCAAGCCAGTGCTGACCGGAATAATGAAGGTGCGACGCGCCGCCAAGCCCCGCAGTCGCGTGAGCATCAGCCGACGCAAGCAGATCCGCTTGCCAGCCTCCGTCCGCTCGCAGCCGCGAGGCGATGCGGCGAAGCATCCACGCACGGCTGATATTCAGGCCGTCAAAGTGACTCTGCTGGCCGTCTTCTGGGCTCGACGGGAACACAGGCTGCAGATTCCTCGTGTGCGTACACGCTTGCGTGATCCACGCGCGAAGCTCGCGTTCGTCCATCAAGCGACTTGCAAGATCGGCCTCGCACAGCGAGGGCGAGATGAAGTCATATCCCAACGGCTCCAGACTCGCATCAATTCGGGGAGCGACGCGCACCCAGCCATTGAAGTACGCCCGAATGCGTTGCTCGATTTCATCACTATGAACAGTCCGGTGAGATCGCACGGCGTCGAGCATCAGCCCGGCCGCGAATGCGGTATTGGCGTGCGCTCCGGCGCGATTGGGCATAACAAGATTGCGCCAGTAAGCCACAGTGTTGCGGCACGCGATCTCATGCAGCGATGCAAGACTTGTCCCCCACCGCTGTGCGATCCCGGCGTATGGTGATGCGCCTCGGGCCATCACGTCAACTTCAGCACAAAGATTGTGCAGCCACGCGATGCCATAAGGCATCTCAAAGCCTGCGAATCGACCAAGGTACTCTGCTTCACGTGCGAGTTTCTCGCCTCGCAACTGACTGTCAAGCAGGGCGACTGCCTCGCTTGACCAGGACGCCTCCGGCATCACTCGCAGAGCTCGCACCAGTTGCCAATGGTTGTGCACCGCTGAATGCCAGTCATAGCAGCCAAAGAACACCGGCCAGACTTCACGAGGCGGTCGAACATCCGCGTCACTGGTCAGCATGCCCTGAGACGCATGTGGATACTCACGCGGAATGCATATCAGCCCAAGCTGCACGCAGCGAGCGATTGCGAATGAAGTGTCCGTCGGGTGCGGCATGTGATCAGGCTACGCGGATAACGCTCAGGAAAGCATGTCACTTATACTCGAAATCGTCCCACGTCCGTGGATCCAACAGCACGCGATTGGCCGTCTGAGACGCGTGGCCGTCCATGAACACGGCGTTGGCGCCGTTGCCATGGCGGTTAGTGGCGGTACGAATCCACAACGTCGGATCGCCCCCACTCGACGGACCGTTGATGTTCGACAGCCGACGAATGTCATAGAAGATGCTCAGGTGCATGTCGTTGGGCGCGGTGTTGTTGTAGTTGCTCGCTCGCAGGTTGTTGGGGTCATCGGCAAAGTCCGTCAAATACAGCGTGCGATCTGGAAACACGATGCCCACCAGTCGCATGGGCGGCTTGGCTTCGTTCTCGTTGATGGTCGGAGCCGCAGTTGGGCTGCTGCGGATGAATCGCACGCCGTTGGCGACGAAATGAATGTTGTGCTGGTCGGGCCTGCGCGAAGGGCAGCGGAAGTATGGGGCGGTCACGTATCGATCTTGAACTCCGCCCGAGTTATCCGTCGCCGTCGCGCGACCGTCCAGGAACGGTCGCAGGTTGAACGCCCACGACAGATTGAACTCGGCCCGCAGCGAACTGGACACAGACCACGCCGGCACCTGCGGAACACGCAGCGGCGCACGCTCGCTGTTGCCGCTCTCGCGCGGAATCCAGTCGCGATACTCGTTGGCATACGTGATCAACGCCGTGCCGATCTGCCGCTGCGATGACAGGCACGCGACATCCCGCCCCGCAGCCCGCGCCTTGCCCAACGCGGGCAACAGAATAGCAATCAGCAACGCGACGATCGCGATGACCACCAGCACCTCGATTAGAGTGAAAGCACGAGGTCGCACGGCCTCAGTCTACCGCGCCGTCGCCGATCATGCAACGAAAAAGCCCGCGAGTCATCCTCGCGGGCTTGGGGAAGCATGAAGAGTGGCGCATCAGCGACGAGCAACGCCAAGGCTCAGCAGCGACAAAGCACGCTGACGGCCCAGGAAGAAGTTCGTGTCGTCCACCGTGTCGTTCTGGTCCGACGCCGACGACAGCGACAACGCACGCGAGGTGTTGTTGATGCTCATGTCAGCCCGAGCGATTTCAACCGAGTTGGCCGCGAACGGATCAACCTGGTTGGCGGCCGGCGTGTTGACGTGACGCTGCGTGATCCGAGCGCCCATGAGTTCACCCGCTCGACGCGCAACCGACGCGGTGACGCTGTTGACGAATTGATCGATGTCGGCCTGGCTCTGGGTGTAACCCAGCAGCGAGTAGCTGGGAACGAACACCACCGCGTCGTCTTCCAGATCCGCGTTGAGCGCGTCCGACCGCTGCGAGTAGCCAAAGGGCTGCGACAGCTGCAGGTCCGCACCAAACGCATCGTCACCGAAGATCTCCTGGATGCGCAGGGTCGACTGCGCCGCCAGAATATCGAACAGCGAACGCGTCGGATCCGTGTTGCCGGCGAGATAGATCGTCGAGAACTGCTGGAACTCGAAGTCCGACGGATTCGTCGAGAAGAACACGTCCAGTCCGGCGTTCTGGTAGAGAGCGTTCAGGTCGGACACGAGGTTCTCGAGCACGTACTGAGCGATCGTCTGGCCGTTGGCGAGCGAGCCATTGAAGCCCAGCGCGCTGACATTGAACGGTGCAAGCGTGGTCGACACACCGCCAGCCTGGAACCAGTCGATCGTGCCGCCGCCAGTTTCGATGAAGAAGTTCTGACGAGGCTTCTCAGGCAGCGCATCCGCCAAGCCATCAGTCGTGAAGACCAGCGTGTAGTCGGTCTGCACGACACCCTGCACGTAGAACGCGAAGGTGCCCGCGCCGATGCCGAACTGCGACTCGGGCATCAGGAAGTCGATGAAGAAGTCGCCCGCCGCGTCGTAGCCATAGGTCACAGCACCGTTGCTCGCCAGCACCGTGTTCGGCGTGCCGGCATAGGGCAGGAAGTCGGTCGGAGCGAAGACAAGCACGCCGTCATCAAGCGACTGCGACGCGGACGTCTCGAACAGGCCGAAGCTGAACGTGTTGTAGTTCTGCGTCTGGTTCACGACCGTGCGGCTACCCAGATTCGCGGTCTGGCTGCCAAGGTCCGAACCCGTGCCCGAGAGCCGGAGTGTCGCGCGAACCTTCGTGCCCGGCGTGATTGCCTGGCGGCTGTTGAGGTGGTACACGTCCACGTCCGAAGTGATGGTCGCAGGCGTGCCTGCGGCGCCGGCGGGGCCGATCGCCGACTCGATTGTCGTCTCGACACGACCGTCACCAAGCCGCTGCGACGTGATGTTGGCCACGCCCAGACGCTCGATGTTGTTGCCCGTCACCACGTCATCCGCCGTGTTGAAGACGCCGTCAGCGCCCAGACCCAGCGTGAACGTGAACTCGCCCACGTCGATGGTGCTGAAGTCGTCTGCGTTGCCGAAGACGCCGTCCGCACCCGCGAACGCCACCGGAGCCGGCGACGCGGCGATAACCGCACCATCACCCGCGTCCGACGTGCTCGTGAACCCGCTGTCGCCGTCATCAAAGATGGTGACAGTGAAGCGGTAGTCACCGATCGTGCCCGGCGAGGGCAACGGGTTGGTGATCGTGTTGCTGCCGATGTTTGTCGGATCGCCCACGTAGATCACGTAGTCGCCCGTGGTCTCGATAAGGAACGCACGCTCGATCGCGAACGCATCGTCCGCGAAAGACGTGACCGGCAACCCGCGAGCCGAACCGCCCGTGATCGCGAGCACGTCTGTCTGCGCCCGCAGAGCGCTGCCTTGCAGCGCACCCAGCCGCAGAATCTGACCTGCCTGCAACGTCAGGCGATACAGATCAACGTCGCCCTGAATGCGGAAGTTGTTGCTGTCGTGGTCCGGGTGGTCGCCAATGAATCCGCGAACAGTGAAGGACTGGTTCGGATCGGGCAGGCCGTCCGGAGTCAGATCGCTGTCAAAGAGCGCGTTGAGGTTGATAGGCCCGTAGAAGTCCTTGAAGGTGCCGTCCGTCGCCTGCACGCGAGCCGGCGTGAGCTTGTCGCCCGCGTCGCCCACAACCAGTTCGCCCGCGAAGCTGTCTTCGCTGTCGATCAGGCCGTTGGAGTCGCCGTCGATGCGTGAGCCCGCCAGTCGTCCCGAGACGATCGTCTGATCGAACTCGATGCGATAGAGGCCCGCGCCCGGTTCGCCAGGCAGCTGCGGCAGGTCCTTCTGCGTGACGTTGCGGCTGAACGTGATCCGCAACTGGTTGTTGCGGTCGTCGTAGCTCAACGTGTAGTCGGTGCCGCGCACCAGACGCACTTCCACTTCACCGCTCACGCCGCGCACTTCGCTCACCGTGATCGCGTTGAACAGCGAGTTGAAGTCCATCGGCTGGTTGAAGGTCACCACAGCCGTCGAGACATTCGCCGAGACGCTCAGCGCCAGATCACTGACCTGCGCGGTCTCCGGAATCAGTTCACGCGCTTCGAGCCCGTAGTTGCCCACCGTGCCCGGGCTGGCCGAGCCGGCGATGGTCACATTGCCGATGGTGCCGTTGCTGGCGATGCGATATGACTCGCTGAAGCGCCCGCTGCCAACCTGCGTGCCAGTGATGGTCACGCTGGCGATGCTGCCGCGGCCGCTGGCGATGCGATCGTCCACCGTGCCGAAGAACCGGTCATTACCACGCAGGTAGCCCGCGGTGATGTCAGATTCGGTGAAGTTACCACGCACGATGACCGCTCCCACGCTGCCCGTGCGAAGCTTGTCAGCGTTCACGCCCGTGCCGTCAAAGAAGCCGTCGCGACCAAGGTCAGCACCAGCGGAGATCGCGCTGTCGAACATCTCGCCGCCGATGGTCACCGGCCCGATGTTGAAGCCCGCGCTGATGACGCTCTGACGCATCGCACCCGTGCTCGTAAGGCCCGCGATCGAGCCGCCCGCACGCACGAACGCACCGTTAACCGTCGCACCGACCGTCACAGCACCGATCTCACGATCACTGCTGATCAGGCCGCGGAGATTGCCGCCGATGGCGACAGTGCCGATGCCGGTGAGCGCCGTCAGCGACGCGTCGTTAGCAGCCGTCGAGCCGAAGTCGCCCGTCAGCGTCACCGTGCCGAAGCTGTTGGCCGTGATGAATCCGTCGCTGATGCTGCCGCCAGTCAGCGTCGTCACATCGCCGCCGATGGTGATCGTCGGACGACGAGTCACGCCGCCAGAGGTGATCGCCCCGGTCTGCGTGAAGCTCAGCGCCGCGACGCCGCCGTCGACGGTCACCGCGCCGCCGCCCACGAGGCGGCTGTTGAACGTCAGCGCCGCGAGCGACGCGTTGTTGGTCGTCGTGATGTTCAGATCTTCCAGCGTGCCATTGCTGCTGCTGATGGCCAGCGTGCTGGTGGCGGTCGTGCCGTCCAGCGTCAGCGTGCGGGTGCCGGTGTTGAAGAACGCCGTGCCGCCGCCCGTGAGGTTGAACGTATAGCTCGCCGAGCCCACGTTGAACGAACGTGAACCGCTGAAGCCGCCGCTCGCAGGCGGCTGCGCCACCGTGCCGAAGGCAGGCAACAGCGCCGTCTGCGGAACCGTGCTGGTACCGCCCACGCCGTACGCCTCAAAGCGGTACTGCGTGTTGTTGCGATCCGGTCCGACTGCGAAGTTCTCAAGCGTCGAGCGGCCCAGCGCGTTGCGGTCATCCAGAGCTTCATCAGTGAAGGCGGTGAGCACATCGTCGCCATACACACCGTTCGCGCCTGCGTCCACGCCAGCCACAACCGTCACCCAGTTGGTGAACGGCGCGGTGATCGCGCCGAGCACGCCGCTCTTAACGGTGTCGGCGTTGGTGCCAATGCCGCCCGGGCGGTTGTCAGCCCCAAGGTTCGTCAGACCCGCGATGATGTACGCGTCGTTGATGCCGCCACTCGCCGTGAGAGCGCCCAGGCGGTCACCAGCCGTGAAGAAGCTGCCCTTCTGGCCCAGATCACTGTTGTTCGCGACCACACCGCCGATGGTGATGGCCCCGATGTTGCGGCCCGCCGCAAAGCCCGACTCGTACACGCCGCCCGAGACCGTGACAGCCACGATGTCTCGACCAGCCTGCACAAGTGCGCCTTCAAAGCCCGACTTGGCGAACACGCCAGCCGGCAGTTCGTTGCGACGCGCGTCCACAAAGGTGTTCTGCGAGCGATTCGGGTTGATGCCCACATCGCCAAAGACCGCCGGAGCGGGCGTCGTGCCCGTCGCCGCAGGCGTGTCGGTCACGCTCAGCGCGGTGATGTCCACATCCGCGTACACGTTGCCCAGCAGGCTGCCGCCCACGATGTTCAGGGCCGCGATGCTGCCGCTGTAGGCCGCGATGGTGCGACCCGGCAGCAAAGAGCCGTTGGTGATCGTGATGGTGCCGATGCCACCCGAGTGGCTGATGATGTCGCCGCCAAAGTCGCCCGTGATGGCCACAGTGCCGATAGCACGGAACGAGATCAGCGAGCCGCGACCGACCTGATCCGACGTGGGCTTGCTGCTCGCGCCGCCCAGCGCCACCGCGGTGATGCCTTCACCGGCGCGAATGTCGTTGTACAGCGTGCCGTTGGGAGCCGACACCGACGCGACCGTGCCGCGAACAACCAGAGCGCCGGGCTCCAGCCGCTTGCCGACGTTGCGACCGGCCACGAGCGCCGTCACGCCGCCCTGCACCTCGCCCTTCAGAGCAAGGTCACGACCCGCAGTCACTGTGCCCACGTTGGCATCACGACGAATCGTCGTCAGATCGATGTTCACATCGCCCAGCGTCGAGGTGATCGTGCCGATCGACCCATTACTGCGCACCGTGCCGCTGATGCCCGCCGGAGCCGCGATCGCCGTGATGGCGCCGTTCGGACCGGTGGACTGAATCGTCGTGTTGCGAATCTCATTCGCAGCCGTCAGGCTCTGAATAAGACCCGCGCTGTTGATCGTCGTGCTCGAGATATTCCGGCCCGCCGAAAGCGTCTCAAGGCGACCGGTCTCAATCGTGCTGCCCTTGATATCGCGCCGCGCCGTCAGAGCCGTGAGCTTGTTGTTGATGCCCACGCTTACACGGGTCATATCGCGGGCGTCAATGCCGCGGCGCACTTCGCCGCTCGCCTTGATGCGCAGATCGCTCATGTCCTCGGTCGCGCTGATCTGATCGATATTGCCCGCCGCGATGATCGTGCTGGGCAGGAACTCCGAGGGCTGACCCAGCGCGGTCGAGTTGCGGTAATTGGCAGCCGTGATCGTTTCGATGTCATCCGTGGTCGACACAAACGACGCATCAAACGTGCCGCCCGCGATGTTGAGCGAGCGCAGGTCCACAGCATCAATTTCCGTGCGGAACAGCGTGCCGCCGGCGATGTTGAAGACGTTGATGTCGCCGCGCGTCAGACGCTCCTCGCCGTAGTTGAAGCTCGTCCAGAACTTGTCAAGCTGACCCATGCCCACGTACGCGCCGTCAAACAGGGCGCCGGGCAGTTCGATCGCATTGATACCGTCGGGATCTTCCGGCAGGTTCTGATCCACGTTGATGTTGCTCGCCGCGATCACACCGCCCACGAAGGTCCGCGGAGCGGCCACTTCGCCCGGCAGCCCGACGCTCAGCGTCGTGGTGATCGTGGTGATGTTGTTCTGCGCGAAGATGCCCGGAATGCCCAGCGGGCTGGCGCCGCGCGACGAAATGCCGTCGCCGATGTTGATCGTGTTGATGTTGTTCGCGAAGACCGAACCGCGAATGCCGTCAAATCCGCCCGGCGTGCGGACGCCGTCGCTGTTGACTCGCATGTTCACGATCGTGCCCGGCGCGAACTGAGGCGTGCCGTCGCCGCCGCCGCCGGTCAGCGTGCCCGAATCCTGCAGCACCACGCTCTGCACCGATCCGCCCACGTCGATGTCGCTGATGAAGCCGGTGCGAACCACAAGGCCCGCGAGGCGCCCGTCGAGCGGGCTGCCAAGGTCGTCAAGGAACGCATCACCAGCGTTGATGACGTCCGAGTTCACGGGGCGATAGATGCCGCCGCCAAAGTCGTTGTCAATGAACGAGGCATCACCGACCCAGCCGACCGGGCCGCGCACGTCTGACGAGAGAGCCGCATCAAGTCCGATGAACGGTGCGATGGTCCGCGGACCCCACGCAGTCGTCTGCGTGATGCCCAGGTTGCCCGCAACCCGCACGCGATCAACCGCTTCCGCGTCAATCGCCAGCAGATCGCCGTTCGCGGTCGTGTTGCTGATTTCATCCAGCCGCTCGCCGAAGACGTCGATGCGGTACACATCAACTTCCGCCGTGCCCTGAATGTTGATCTGTGAGCCCGCCGTCGCACCACGGACCGTGATGCGGCCGATGCCGATGCGGCCCGAACCCGCAGGCGCGTCGCTGACGATGTTCAGGTCAAAGCCCTGAATGTCATCAACTTCGATCGCGCCGATCATGTTGCCCTGGCTGCCGTTCACCGCGTTGACACGCACGCGGCCCACCTCGCCCAGCCCTTCAGCGCCAGTCACCGAGATGAACAGGCGACCGCCCGAATCGTCGATCAGTTCAATCGGTCCCGCGCCAATCAGCGGGATGAAGTCGTCATCCGAGTTTTCCGCGTCCATCTGCGGAACATCGAAGAAGCGAACATCGCTGCCGAAGCCCGTCGTGACGCTCAGCGGCGCGGGATAGAAGCCCACGCGGCTCTCCGCGGCGTCTTCGTACGCATCCTGCGAAACCAGAATCGCGCCGATCGTCGAGAAGTTGCTCGTCGTGATCGAACTGCCCGTCGTTGCCCAGTGCCAACCCACGCGCAGAATGCCGATGTCACCCGGGCCGCCGTTGGTGCCCGTACGCAGCACAAGGCCGCTCGCCGTTGGGGCGCGAGGATCGCCGGGCTCGCGGTCCTGGTCCACGCCGATACCACCCGTGATGAACATCGAGCCGATGCGACCGCCGACAGTGAGGAAGAAGTCCGTCACGTCGCCTTCGTTCACCGACTGGCCGATGACGGAGTGCACACCCGTGTGCAGCGAGCCCAGATCACCCGTGATGTTGATAGCGACGACCGAGCCCGAACCCGAATTGCGGGGCGAACCGATGTCGCCGCCCGCGGTGATGTTGTACAGGCTGCCGTCTGCAACGACAAATGTGCCGCCCTGGAACGACATGGAGTCGTCGGCAGTCTGGGTCGAGTTGTAGATGCCCACGGCGACGTTGTCATCACCGCCTTCGTCGCCAAAGCCGACACCGACGCGCACCGCGCCCATGTTCCCCGCAAGCACGGAGACCGTGTTGCCCTGGCCGAAGTCGCCACCCGCGCCACTGGCCGAGAAGCCTGAGCCGCCGCCCGTGCGGTACGAACCGAATGACACCGGGGCAAGACCCGTCACCACCACCGTGTAGCCGTATTCGCCAACACCAGTGTCGCTGCCGTTGGCGTCCGTCACAACCAGGTAGTAGATGCCCGCACCTTCTTCAGGCACAAAGCGGACGATGCTGGGAACGAAACGGCGTTCAACTTCGTTGAAGCGTTCCTGCTCCGCCGCCGCCACCGTGCGGCCGTTCTGGTCCACGACGCGGAAATACTGGCCGCCGCCTTCTTCACCGGTCGTGGCCTGAATCACGACTTCCGTCGTGCCATCCGTCACAAACGCAAAGACGTCTGCGCGGTCTTCACCCAGCAGCGGACTCGCGCCCGACAGCGTGCCGCGGACGCGAACGCCTGTACCGGCGCGGTTCAGGAACTCGCTCGAACTGATCGTGTCGTTGCGATAGAAATTCGTGCCCCACACGATGGCCTGACTGGTGCCACCAAACAGCCCGTCAGCCAACGCCGCCGGTGCCGCCGATGCATTCTGATCCGCGATGGTAGAGCGAATGATCGCAATCGCCTCGGTCTGCGCGCCGAAGCCCTGCACCGTCTCACGCTCAACATAGGTGAACGTGTCCGTCGGGGGCCGCGTCGCGGGCGAGTTGATGTCACCCAACACCGTCACATTCAGCAGGCTGCGACCAGCGATCGAGAGATCGCCCAAGGTGCGACCAACGCGCAACTCGCCGCCCGTGCGATAGACGGGATCAGCCTGCACGCCTGGATCGCTGAAGCCAAAGCCCGGGTCCAGCACCCACATGCCCGCGTCACTGCCCAGATACACCTGGCCCGCATCACCCTCGATGTTCACCGAACCCACGAGGTAACCGATCGACAGACGGTCGACAGCGCCGGTGAATTGTGAGGACCCGTGGACAATGCCGTGAATGTTCACGCTACCGATGCTTTGACCGTTGGCGACAAACAGGCCTTGATCCGCTCGATTGAAGTTGATGTCGGTGGACAGGGAAGGATCGGCTTCGGAGAGGTTCGGAACGGCGAACTCACCAATGGGCTCTGTGAGCCACGGACTGCCGATGACAAGCGATCCCGCACCGGGCGGCAAGCCCGCCACTTCCGAACCATTGGGAGTGCGGTTCACCGCATAGCCGAAGCCGATTTCCTCAAACGCGGAGTACTGTCCAAGCACCGCCGAGTCGATCGTGAAGTGACCACCCGGAGCGTTGAAGTCCGCCGTCGTCGACTCCGTCTCCGAACCAACCCAAAAGCCGCCCCACATCGTGAAGCTCGTACGGCGATCAACGCCGTTGAACCGAACCGCGCCGATGCCAAGGTTGACGTCCGAAGTCTTATTGTCATCGGGGTCGAAACCGCTCACGTTGCCGTTCGGCGGAACACCCAGATAGCGATCCGCCACCATGGGCCGACCGAGGATGTCCGTAAACGACGCTGACGCGCCGACCGGTCCCGACAGAATCGCCGTGAAGCCGAATACGTTCTCCTCGAACTTCGGCGCAAACCTGGCCCCGTTGATACCGAAGTTGACATTATCAATATTCAGAGCGGTCGCATCGCCCAGCGTGAACGCACCGATGGTGCGAATGCGCACGGCGTCAAACGCGCCAAACAAGGCAGCCCCGGTGTCCGGATCAAAACGGTTGATCACGATGGTGCCCACACCGCGGTTGGCGTTCGTCGCGTTGTCGTTCGGCGTCGCAGGATCGTCAGGCGCGAAGAAGAGGCGACGCAGAGCTGCACCCGTGAACGACAGCACCGTTGCGTCATTCAGCCGGATATCGAGCACCATGCTGTTGGTGTCAAGACCTGACGTGTCGCTCGGAGAGAACGCGTCGGGACGAATCTGAATCTGCACGGAGTCCGCCACCAGCCGGGCCGTCTGCTCACCATCCTGATTGAACCCACGCGGGCTGAACTCAATTCTCTCGCCGATCGTGTTCATGTCAACACGCAGGAATCGCTCTTGAGTCTCAGCCACCAGCGGAATGCCGCCAACGAACACGTCACCAACCGGAACGATGTTGTGATTGACGACAATGTCCGACTGATTCAGCCGGAAACCGCTGGGAATGATGCCGAAGTCTTCATCGTTGAAATCGTCGGCAGCGTCCTGCGAGTCCACGACCGGGTAATCGTTGCCGTCGAAGAACTGCGGCAGCACATAGTGAACATACCGCTGCACCGTACCAATACCGGTGTTGGGGTCCACGTTATCCGCAGTCACCGTCATCGTGAACAGCAGTTCACGCTTCTCGAGTTGCTCCATGCGCTCGGGCGAGGCGGCGTTGGCGCCCACCATCCGGCCTGCGGCCTCCATCAGCCGCTTGGTGGCCGATGCGACCATCCCGCTGCTGTTTGAGGTGATCAGGTTGCCAGTGTTGCGGTTGAACAGACCCATGGGCACTCCTCTGACCTTTCTGCGCGTGAAGCTCTTGCTTCCGCTCGTTGCTTCCTGCCTGAACTTCCGACCGCCGCGTGAGACTCCTTCGCACGCGTCTCTCGACTCTTGTTTCCCCGCGCATACACCTCGCGCAGGAAAACCCCAGCCGAAATAACTCGGCGCGGGCACACAACGTAGCCACCCTCCGGCTTCAACGCCAGCGGCATGGGTGGCAAAAACCAAACCATGGCTCGCTTGATCGTCTTCCGCAGGGGCTGCGCCTGGCGCGAGTCGCTCACGGCTCCTGCAACCTGCACGAAAGCAGATCGCGGCCGGCGTCTCGCGTGTGCGGGCGGAACGCTTCGTTCCGTCTTCCGCGTCGTGTTTGCATCAGCGGGTTCGCCGCCGACGCCAAGAGCATACCAAACTTCCAGCCTTTGCACAAGTCCCCATCGCGAAGTCTTGCGATCAACTGTGGCTTGCTCACCCGGTTTCGGTTTCGTCGCTTGCGCGCACTTTCCGCGCCCGGGCATGGACTATCCGCCCGCCGCCACCGACGGTTCCGGTCGCCTCACAAAACCCGCTTGCTCCGTGGATAACTCCCCAGCACCACAAGGTCCTTGCAATGATGCTTTGCCTCTGCGAGCGCCGCCGCCATGTTGGCTTCGTCCCGGTGCCCCAACGCATCAACCAGGAACGTGTAAGTCCAGTTCTTGCGACCACTTGGCCGCTTCTCGATGTGGGTCAGGTTGATCTTCTGCTCCGCAAATGCCTGCAAGACATGCGCCAACGCCCCCGGCTTGTCCGCCAGATCAAACATGAGGCTCGTCTTGTCGTCACCACTCGACGGGGTGGGCGTACGCCCCAGAACCACAAACCGCGTCACATTCCCCGGCACGTCCTCGATGCCATGAAAGAGCGGATGCAGCCCGTACAGGCGGCCCGCCAACTCGGAACCGATTGCTGCGACTTCGACGGTTTTTCCGTCGCGCACGGCCTGCGCGGTCATGTCGCGCACCATCTCCGCTGCCTTGCTGCTGCTGGGGGTGGGGATAAGTTGTGCATTCGGAAAACTACGGGCAAGCCACTGGCGGCACTGGGTGAACACCTCCGGCTTGGAATAAATCCGTGCGATCGCCTTGGGCTCACCATTGCAAAGAAGAGCGTGGCGAATCGCCAGTTGCACCTCGGCGCAAATCGTCACATCACGCCGACCTTCGTGCAGCACCAGATCGCGGAAAGCGTCCAGGGTCTCGACGATGCCGCCACCGATGGTGTTCTCAATCGGCGCCATGCCGAAGTCAACATGCTGGCGCGCGACCTCACTGAAGACGCTGGTGATGTCGTGCAGATTCTCCATCGACACCGACGATCCGAAGTGCTTGATCGTCGCCATGTGCGAGTACGAACCTTCCGGGCCCAGATATCCGACACGCACGGGCTGCTGCAGCGTGAACGACCCGGACATCAACTCGCGGTACATCGCCTCGAGGGTGCGCTGCGGCAACGGCCCCTTGCTAAGCCCCAGCACGCGATCCAGCACCTGAGCCTCCCGATGCGGCGCGTAGGTCGGCAGTCCCTGCTCGCGCTTCAGGTCCCCCACCTTCACCACCAGGCTTGCACGCTCGTTGAGCAATTGGACAAGTTGCTCATCCAGCTTCGTGATGGAATCGCGGACATCCGTCAGCGACAGCGTTGGCTTGCGAGTGATGCGGGCGGGTTTGTTCTGTGGGTTGACGGGCTTGCGTGCCATGTTGGATTATCGGTCAATTCTCGTCGCGTGTTCCGGAACACTCGGCACACTGATCGGCATGATGCTCGTTTGTACGAACTTCTCCGCCGCGCCTTGCGCCCGATTTCCGACATTAGGTCGATGGATCCAGCCGGTATCCAAAACTCCCTTGCGTCGGTCAGTGGCGTCCTCGCGATTGTGCTGCTTGTGCCGTTTATCGCGATCGGCTTCGCACTTTGGATGTGGGGCCGCCGCGTGCTTCGCGTGGGCGTCGCGCTTGCAGGTCTATTCGTTGGCGCGCTGCTTGGTCTGGGACTGGCGCAACTGCACGGTGGTTCGGCCGCGAGCATCGTGGGGAGCATCGTCGGCGCGGCTGCCGGCGTCGCCATTGCCATCGGCATGTTCCGGTTCAGCACGGCCCTCATTGCCGGATCGACCGCCGGCCTGACCACGTTCTGCCTCAGCGCCGCCATGTTCATTGATCTGCCCGCGATGCCAGCCGTCGATCCTGCGACGATGCAGAACCTCACGGCATCACTCCCGGGCATGAACAAAGTCGCCGGCGTGACGCAGCAGTTCGAGCAACTGGAGGATGCCAAGGAGAAGATTCAGCAATTGCAGTCCGCCCAGGCCGCCGGCGATACCCAGCGTCTGGCGGAAGTCGCGCAGTCCTTCCAGCAGCCGGCGCAGGCAAGCCAGCCCGAGCCCGAGCAGCCCGGCATGCTCAAACGCATTGAGAACAACATCAAGACCGCCCGCAGCGGCCTGAACGTGGAATCCAAGACGGCCTCGGACGGCAAGCGTCACGTCGTCATTCGCAGCAAGTCAGTTCAAACTGCGGCAGCGTCGCCGGAGAAGCCCAACCAGTCCGCGTCCGCAACGGAGCCGAGCAAGCCTTCCGGCCCAATCCAGTTGGCTTCGGCTGAGGAACCAGGCCTGCCTGCAAGCATGGTTGTCGATCCTTCGACGGTTTTCGCCGGCACGCCCATGGACATGCCTCAGTTCACAGTGCCTTGGGGCAAACTCACGCTGTGCGTTGTCCTGTCGCTGGTCTTCGGCATCGGCGCCATGGTGGCCTGCATTGAGTACCACCGCACCGCGGTCTGCATTGTGAGCGCGACGCTCGGCTCGGCCCTGCTCGTGAGCGCCATCGGCGCCGGCATCGCGCAACTGGGTGGCCCCTCGATGGGCTGGATCGTGTGGCTGATCTGCACCCTCGCGCTGGCTGCGGCGGGGTCGTTCCTGCAGATCGTCCGCATGTCTTCTGAAGGCGTGGAAGTCATCAAAGAAAAGCGTTCACGGAACAAGTTCGCCGTGAACGCCAGTGACCTGGAACAGGAACGTCGCTTCAATCCGCTGGTGCGTGCGGCCGCCGCTCAACGCTCGTCGTGCGCTGCGCCAGTCGTCGACACCAAGGGCCCTGCCGACCCATTCAGGGACGCGTGAGGCTTGTCCGGTGTCTCTGAGCCGCCCGCCATGGCAGGGGTCCAGGTTCGCACCACGCCTGCACGATTCACCTGCTCAATCAACATCGACGCGGCGATGGCCAGCACAATCACGCCGCCTGCGCTGAGCAGGCCACCGATCTTGCGGCTGAACACCGGCGACTCGACAGTCTGCTCGATGGTCGCATCACGAGCGTCCGTCAGGGGCAGGAAGGCGAGGCGCAGGTAGTAGAAGGCCGCGATGGCGCTGTTCACACCCAGAATCACCACGAGGGCAATGTCGCCGGCGGCGATGCCGCTGGTGAACAGCGGGAGCTTGCCAAAGAAGCCAAGCAGTGGCGGCAGCCCGAGCAGGCTCAGACTGCTGATGACCATGGTCCAGCCTGCGATGGGGTGCACCTTGCACAGCCCGCGAATGTCATCGAAGTGATCGATCTCGCGAGCCTCGCCGTCGCCCTTGGGCGTGCGCTCGACCATGGCGAGAGCGGCGAAGGTGCCGAGATTCATAACACCGTAACTGAGAAGATAGAACAGCACGGCGCTGACACCGTTGGTCGTGAAGGAGCCACCGTTGTCGCCATTGAACGGCCCGGCGATGACGCCCACCAGCATGTACCCGCTGTGTGCGATGCTGGAATACGCGAGCGTGCGCTTCACGCTGGTCTGCAACACCGCGAAGATGTTGCCGATCGTCATCGTCAACACTGCGATCACGAAGAGCAGCAGCCGAACCGATTCTGGCAGACGCGTGCCGCTCTCGGTCTGCATGAGCACATCGGTGAAGCCGATCTCGCCGCCCTTGCCGACTGCGGGGGAGTAAGCCCAGCCCACGGTGGCACACAGCAGCAGAATCGCGAGGAAACCCGCCGTCTTGGGCACAAATGCCAGGAACGCGCTGACCTGTGATGCGGCGCCTTGGTAGACGTCGGCCGTGTAGAAGTGCATGGGCACCGCGGCGATCTTGAACGCGAAGCCAAGCAGCGCGAGGAAGACGCCCGTGAGCGTGAGGCTGTTGAGGCCCTGCGCGTGGATCACCGCGGCGATGTCGTTGAGCTTGGTCTCGCCCGTGCCGCCATAGATGAGGGCGAAGCCATAGAGGAAGATCGCAGCGCCCAGAGCACCGAGGAAGAAGTACTTGACGCCCGCCTCACGCGCCTGATTGCGCGAGGTGCTCATGGCGACCATGATGTACGTGGGCAGACTGGTCAGTTCGAGGGCGAGGAAGAGCCAGATCAGATCATCGGCGCTCGCCGTGAGCATGAGACCGGTGAGGCTGAACAGAAAGAACGCGTAAAACTCGGCGCGGTTGGCTCGCAGCGGGTCGTACGTCCGCTTGCCGCTGGCGATCTGAGCCTCTTCGGTGCGGTCAACCGTGCCGCCGAGCACCAGCAGCAGCAAGAGCCCCACCGCCGCGATAAGGCACTTGGCGAAGGGCACCATGTCAGGCAGCAGCACCTGCCCCATGCTCGCCGTGAGTTGCGGAGCAAACTCGATCTTGGTGAGCGGGCAGATCGCCGCGCCACCCGTGTGAGGCGTCGTGACCGCAGCCAGATAGAGGCTGATGAGCACGCCCACGCCAGCGATCACGCCCGTGGACTTGCGAACAGCCAGGCTCTTGGAAAGACCCACGATCATCACCACGCACGTGGTGACGAACAGCGCGATCTCAGGCCAGAGGAATGCGAGACGATCTGTCATTGGGCGTTCTCCGCGCTGACGACGCGAGCAGCGGGCTCGCTGCCTTCAGCGACAGGGGTTTGCTTGGAATCGGGTTCCGCGGGCTTCACGGTCGGAGCGATGCGGCCAAACTGGTTGACCGTCACCACCGTCTCCTGCACGGGCTTTTCGATCAGGTTGAGCACGGGCTTGGGGTAGACGCCCAGCAGCAGACACAAGGCAGCGAGCGGGACGAGTATGCCGATCTCGCGAGCGTTGAGGTCCGTCGGCAGCGGGCTGTGCGCGTGGTCGCCATGGCCGTGTGCATGGTCATGGCCGTGATCGGGCAGCTTGAGCTTGCCCCACACGATGTTGCCGGTCATGTAGAGCAGATACATGGCGGCGATGATGACGCCCGTACCGGCGATAATGCCGAACCAGGGGCCAAGGTTGCCAGCCGTTGCGCCAACCGGGCGATTGCCAAGGCTGCCCCAGATGCCGCTGCCCCAAGCATCACTCGCCTGGAACGCGCCCATCATGCACATGAACTCGCTGACGAAGCCATTGAGGCCGGGGAGCCCCACGCTCGCCATCACGAAGAAGACCATGAAGGTTGACCAGACAGGCATCTTCGCGCCCAGTCCGCCAAGTTCCTTCATGCTGCGGGTGTGGTAACGCTCGTACACCATGCCGATGAGCAGGAACAACGCGCCGGTCGAAAGACCGTGGTTGATCATGTACAGGATGCTGCCCGAGATGCCAGTGTTGTTGAGGGCAAACATGCCCAGCATGCAGAAGCCAAGGTGGGCGACTGATGAGTAAGCGACGAGCTTCTTGATGTCGGTCTGCACCCAGCAGATCAGGCCACCGTAGATGATGCCGATGATGCAGAGGATGGCCAGCAGCGGCGCGTACTCGACAACGGCTTGGGGCACGAAGGGCAACACGAAGCGGTAGACCGCGTAGGTGCCCAGTTTGAGCAAGACACCCGCGAGGACGACGGAGCCTGCGGTGGGTGCTTCGGTGTGGGCGAGGGGGAGCCAGGTGTGCACGGGGAAGAGGGGAATCTTGACGGCAAAGCCAGCCATGAGGGCAAGCAGCAGCCAGGACTGCTCGGTCATCGTGAGCATCTGTGCGGTCTTGGCGAGCGTCGCGATATCAAACGTCCACGGAGCGCCGGGGTTCAAATACGTGTGCTTCCATGCGACGTACACCAGCGCGGCCAGTGCGATGACACTGCCAGTGAAGGTGTAAAGGAAGAACTTGATGCTCGCCCGCTTGCGGTTGGTGCTGCCAAACAGGCTGATGAGAATGAACATCGGCACCAGCGTGAATTCAAAGCACGTGTAGAAGACAAGCAGGTCGCGGGCGCAGAAGACGCCCGTCATGGCGGCTTGCAGCACCAGCAGCCACGCGTAGTACGTCCGCAGACGCTGCGTGATGGCGGTGTAGCTTGCGATGACGCAGATGGGACCAAGCAGCGCCGTGAGCAGGATGAGCAGCAGGCCCACACTGTCGATGCCCACGCTCAGTGAGATACCAAGCTGCGGCACCCACTCGATGGTCTTGGCCAGTTGAAACTCGGCGCTTGACGCCGGATCGAACTGGAGAGCCGCGTAAATCGCGCCTGCGAGCGACACGAACGTGCCGACCGTGGCGATGGTCTTGGCCTGCGCCGCGGGCGAGATCACGACGAGCGTCGCGAACACCAGCGGAATCAGCATGAGAGCGAAAAGGATCATGCGTTTCTCTTCAAGGGTCAGGAACAATCAGACGCGAATCACCAGAGCGGACGACCGACTTCTTCAGCCCACCAGCAGAACAACGAGAATCAGCAGCACAGCGACGCCTCCGGCCATGCCGACCGCGTACCCGTGCATCTCGCCGCTCTGAATGGGACGAAGAGCCTTGCCGCCCCACTTGGGCAGCGCGCCGAACAGGTTGACGATGCCGTCAACCAGATATTGATCAATCAGATGGAAGATGTGGCTGAGCACCCACAGAGGCCGGGTGATGAGAGCGTTGTAGATCTCATCGACGTAATACTTGTTGCGAGCCGCAGTCGTCAGCGGGCCAAAGGCGTTGGCCAGCTTGTCCGCACGAGGCGCGACGTCACACTTCTCTCGCACGCCGATGAAGAGCCCCTGCCAGCCCTTGGGACCGTGCAGGAACGCCGCAATCAGCACCCCGAAGAAGCCCACACCAGCGCTGACGTAGTACATCACCTTGTGCGGGTCCATACCCAGGAAGGTGCCGTGAGCATGGCCCTCTTCATGGCCGCCTGTAGCTTGTGCGTTCAGCACATCCGCGCTCACCACCGCACTGCTCTGACGGACCATGCCGGCAGCCCAGCCGCCGCCTTCGCCAACTGCCGGAGCGACGAAGTAGAGACCGGCCGCTGCGATCGTGAGAATGGCGCACGCCGCGATGGCGAACTTCATCGCAAAGCCCGGCGGGTGCGGATCAAACTCTTCGGTGGTCGGATCAAAGTCCTGACGACCGTGCGCACGAGCGTCGCCCACGCCGCCGTGCGAGTCGTGTGCGTGGCCATGGCCGTGGCCGTGGCCATGATCGTCACCGTGCCCGTGCCCGTGGCCATGCTGCTTATGCCACTCATCCAAGCTCACGCCCTTGGGGTGGCGGCCCAGATCAACCAGTTCCGGATCGTCACCGGGCTGGAACTCCTTCGGACCGACATACACGCGGAAGAACGAGCGGAACGTGTAGTACGCCGTCATGCCCGCCGTGATGAGCAGAATCCAAGCAACCGCCTGACTGCCCGCGATCTGTCCAGCCGGACGCGCGAAGGCTTCGGCGAGGATGATGTCCTTGCTGAAGTAGCCAGCGGTGAAGGGGAAGCCGGCAAGATTGATCGAACCGATGAGCATCGCGATGGCGACGAGACCGAAGCCACGCATCCAGCCCACGCCACTCAGGCGACGCAGGTCAAGCTGACCGCCAAAGCCGTGCATGACGGCACCCACGCCCAGGAACAGCGTGGCCTTGAAAAACGCGTGCGTGAAGACGTGGAACGCGCTGCCTTCAGGCGTCAGCACACCAAGACCAGCGAACATGAAGCCAAGCTGGCTGATGGTCGAGTAACCCATCACGCGCTTGATGTCAAAGATCGCCATTTCGATCGTCGCCGACCACAGGGCCGTCAGAGCGCCGCACCACGCCACCACGCTCAGAATGACCAGATGCGGATCGGCCTGGTACAGCGGCATCATGCGAGCGATCAGGAACACGCCCGCCGTCACCATCGTCGCGGCGTGAATCAGCGCCGACACGGGCGTCGGGCCTTCCATGGCGTCAGGCAACCACGTGTACAGGAAGACCTGAGCCGACTTGCCGAATGCACCGATCGTGAAGAGCAGCGGCGTGACGATCGTCAGCCAGGTGCTCGTGCTGATCTGATTGCCCGAGGCATCCAGACCCGTCGAGATGTAGTCGAAGAGCTTGGCGTACTCAACCGTGCCAAAGGCCATGTAGATGCTGAAGATGCCCATCAGCAGACCGAGGTCGCCGATGCGGTTCATGATGAAGGCCTTCTTCGCCGCCGCCACCGCCGGTGCCTTCTTATAGAAGTAACCGATCAGCAGGTACGAGCAAAGACCCACGCCTTCCCAGCCAAGGAACAGCAGCACCAGGTTGTCGGCCATGACCAGGCACGACATGCTGAAGACGAACAGGCTGAACGCCGCGAAGAACCGGCAGTAGCCTGGCCCGACATCGTGACTCATGTACTCGCTGGCGTACAGCGCAATCAGCGTCGCCAGACCGGTCACGAAGAGCATCCAGAGAATCGTCAGTGAGTCAATATAGAACGCGAAGTTCGCCACAAACCCCTGCGCCGCCTCCGGCCCGGCCTTGAAGTGCAGCCAGTCAAACGCGTGCACGTGCAGAATCGGCGCCACACCCGGCCCCGTGAAGTGCTGCACGAACGTCGTCAGCGCCGCACCAAAGCTCGCCGCCAGCAGACCCACGACGATGAACGCCGGAGCCTTGCTGCGCACCTTGAAGGCCGCGCACAGGGCAACCAGCACGAACGCCAGCAGCGGCAGGAACGGAATGGCGAGCATCCACGTTTCGCCTTGCGTCACGGTCCGTGCACCGGCTTGCGCCGCCGCCGCGACCGGCTCGCTCGCGACCGCATGTGCCGCGATGGAACTGAAGATGTTGAGGGCTTGCATCATCGGAGGTTTCTTGAATGCTCACCAGCGTGAGCGGGAGATGATCGAAACACGTGGGACCGGAACCGAGTGAGACACTTTCGCGCCCTAGCAGGCCGTCGTCAGCCCTGCAGGTCCTTCCACTCATCCGCGCTCAGGCTTTCCTTGCGACGGAACAGCAACACAACCAGCGCCAGCGCCATCGCGGCTTCTGCCGCCGCGACCGTCAGCACAAACACCACGAAACTCTGGCCCGACAGATCAAGGTGATAGCGGCCGAACGCGATCATCGCGATCCCCGCCGCTTGGAACATCAGTTCCGTGCACAGGAACATGATGATCAGGTTCCGGCGGGTCAGAAAACCCACAAGGCCGATCGTGAACATCGCCACAGAGACGATCAGATAGTGCGCCAGCGTGATCTGGCTCATCGCCTCGGGAAAGTTCGCCTGCGCCAGCGTGAATGCGCCGCTCATCATGCTGCACCTCCAGCCGGCTTGGTGCCAGACGGGTTGTTCAGTTCCAAGGGCGATTCCACGCCCGGCTCGTGACCAGGGTCCATGTGCGCCAACTGCGTCACACGAGCCGCCTTGGCATCTTCATCCAACTGAACCTGCTTGCGGCTCAGCACCACAGCGCCGAGCATCGCCATCAGCAGAATCACGCCGGCGATTTCAATCGTGCCCGGGTGCTCCCGCAACAGGTTGAAACCCAGCGCTTCAGGATTCGTCACAGCCATTTCTTCAGGCCACTCGCTCTGCGGAATCTGCAGCAGCGAACCGTCCGCCTTCTTGATCGTCAGCACATTTGTCGCAGCGTCAAACGCCTCGAACTTGTCGCCCTGCTCAATCTTGCCGGTCGTCACCAGCGCTCGCTCCACTTTGCGAGGCATGCTCGCCAGCAGCTCGTTCGGATTCACCGCAGCCGGCGGGTTCAGTTGTCCCGTACCACGGAACATCATCGTCGTCAGCAGCGCAATCAGCAGGAAGCCCACCACGCTCGCCGCGATCGGCTCACGCGAGGAAATGTCGTACTCCGCCAGCACTTCGTCCTGGCCTTCTTCCGGAGCCTGCGTCGCCAGCATGATCACGAACAGATAGGTGATCAGAATCGCCCCGGCGTACACAATGACCAGTGCAAACGCCATGAACTCCGCCGACAGGATCAGGAACAACCCCGCCGACGCGATCACCGTCATGATGAAGTACAGGGCCGCGTACACCGGCTTGGGGTGGGTGATCACCCGCAGTGCGCCACCCAGCGCAATCAGCGAGAACACATAAAAGTAGATATTGGGCAGGTTCCCCACCCCACTGCTCGCTGCCTTCAACCCCATGAACAGCAGGATCAGTCCGAACGCCGCCGCCCCCAGCAGCGCACCCACGATCTGCGGCGTCATGCCGCGCCGCGGCATCGCCAGACACACGCCCGCCGCGCCCAGAACAAGCAGCGCGTACAGGACGTACGGATTGATGAATTGTGCAATGCCCATGCGGAGATGCTTCCTGCGAGGGCCCCGGATCCGCGAGAATGCGAGAGCCGAGGCAAAAGGGCGAATACCACATCAGCTCCGCGAAGGTTGACCCGGACGCACGAGAGTGCAGACCGATATCACACAGGCTCCGCGAGGCTGTGAAGACAACAACACCAACCCGAACCCCAACGACGGAGTTCGGAGAGGGGACAGGATAGAGGGGGCGGGGGGGGCGTTCAACTGGGCGCAAAAACCTCGGCGCGGGTGCCACCCCACCCCGCGCCGACAACCTCGCGTCACACACCAACACGCCGCCGGGACCGCCGTCCGCACAGCATCGCACCCGGCACGAGCAACGCGGCCAGTCCTGGCGCAGGCACTTGAATCGTCAGCATCCCCGACGTCGCGAATGTGCCATAGGTCGGCGAGAACATCAGGTTCCGCGTGCAGATCGACTCCACGAGGAACAGATACGTTCCCGGCTGAAGGACGAAACTATCGCCCACCAACGGAATCCGCGTCCCGTTCAGGATGAGACGCGCACGCGTCTGCGTATAGGGGTCGCTGCTCGATGTGAACTGATACGACAGTTGTGTCGTTTCCGTGAAGTGCAGCCGAAACTCCATGATTGCAATCGACTCATCAGTGACATCGCCAAAGTAGTAGTTGGGGGGCGTCTGCGTCTGTGTGCGTCCGAAGGAAGCCGAAGTCGCGGCCCGCAGCACGCCACCCTCCACACGCAGCGACCCGGAGAGCGAGTACGACTCGTCCGCCAGCCACGACACTGAACCGTTCGTCACAGGGTCGTACCCAAACATCGTGACCGGGCCCGCATCCTGATAGCTCCACGAGCCCAAGCTCGCAGGCCCCAGCACGCTGAATCCGCCAAGCATGTTGGTTCCGTAACTGGACCCTTCCGGCTGAACGGTAATGGCGCCGTGCGCAGCCGCGCCGCACATCAGCAATCCGCCAAGGACAACGACCGCACGACAAGACATCCGCATCACACAAACTCCGCTCGCGCGTTGAATCACCAATGTGCTTCACAATCATCGATAGGTTGCGTTGCCCACTCACTTGGTCACCGCCGCCGACGCGCGAGCGCAATCACGCCCGCCCCCACCACGAGCGCTGTCCCCGGAGTAGGAATGAACACCTGCAACTGCGCCCCCGCACCACCCAAGAAGTAAGGACCGTTCAGCCGCAGGTCGTAGAACATGTTTACGCGTGTCGCAATGCGATACTCACCGGGCGCAAAGAGCCGCGAACCCGATCCATTCGCCGGACTCCAGAACGAAATGAACGGCCCGGGCTGAAGGGCGTTGAACACGCTCGTGTTCACCTCGTAGCTCAACCCGTTGCCCCACACCAGGTTCAACCCGCTGTACGCCCACGAGATCACCGTCGGCTCCGTCACCAGAATCCGCAGTTCCGTCCGCGACCATGCAGCGACGTAGTCATCAGGCATCACCGCATTCAGCGGCGCTTGTGTCTGCGTCCGCGCGAATGAAAGCTGGTTGTTCGTCGTGAACACGCCCCCGCTTTGCGAAGTCTGCACCTGCAGATTGATCTGCTCGTTCGCTTCCCACGAAACACCAAAGCCCGTCACCGGATCAAATCCGCCCACTGTCGTCGGACCATTCCGCGTGATCGCTCGTGAGATGTTCTCAGGCCCGGTGTACGTGAGCGAATCCAGAGGACCGAAGAAGCCGCCGTAGCCCAGCTCCACAGTCTGAGACTGAATCGTGACGGCACCGCTCGCCACGGGCGCGAGACCAGCAGTCGACAGGATCAACATCAAGCAAACGCGGTTCATACATCACTCCGCTTTCTCAACTCGCAGACAACCTTTCACCACACAACGCCCGGTCACAAACGCACACTCACCGCCGCCGCCGCAACGACAGCAACATCACCGGTGCTCCAGCTACCACAACACCAGGCGACGGAATGGTCATGACAAACAACGCGCTCGCGGACGAAGATCCATATGGACCATCCGGAATCCACGACCGCTGAATCGTGGATCGCACACGAATCCAGTGTGTGCCAGGCGCAAGCTCCGCAGTCACGTTCGAAGCAAAGGTCGCGCCCACATTGCCATTCAGGTACACACGCGACTCGGCGGGCTGCCCAGCGCCAAACCCCTGCCCCGAGTACCGAATCGTCGTCGGCTCCGTCAACTGGAACATCACGGTCATGTCAACCGTTGCCCAGTCCGTCGCATCGCCAAACTCAACCGCCACCGGCGTCTGCAGAGCCAGGCGCGAGAAGGCCGCATTGCTACGGATAGTCCATGTATCCCCGGTCACCGAGATCGAAGCGCTCAGTGCGTACGACTCTTCAACAGGCCACTGCACAAGCTGACCGTTCTCATTGGCTTGCCACGTCTGCACGACCAAATTGCCAAACGACCATGGCCCGGTCGAACCCGCTGGGACCGACGTGTTCACACCGCCGGCCGCGTTGCTATATACCGACAGCGACACAAGCTGCGGCGACGGCTGAGCCATCGCCTGCGTGCCGATACCCCCCACCGTCGTTGCCAACGTCAGCCCGACAACCGATGAAAACCGCCGTATCGATGACAAGTCGCACCCCTTCTTTCCCAATCAAGCAACGACATCGCCGCGAACCGTCGCACGCCGCACCATAACGTACATCAAAATCCGGCATTTGCCAGAAAAGTCGCGGCTTTTTCTTCGCTCGATAACCCATCCCCGCCCAGCAAGTGAATTTCTGACTCCCGCGCGCAACTGCCCCTCTCCGCATGCGACTACTCCGCGTAAGGAGTAACCCCAGTGACTCAGCTTCCCATCCATGCCGCGAACACCGCCGCTCTCCTCGACGAGTCCATGGACGACTCGATTGCTTTGCAGCGCTTCGCCACCCAAGGTGATCCCGCCGCGTTCCGCGCACTCACACAGCGCTACCAGTCCATGGTCTTCGCCACCTGCCGCCGCGTGCTGCGATCGCAAGCCGACGCCGAAGACGCGGCCCAGGAAACCTTCCTGAAGTTCGCCCGCGCCGCCGCCACCATTCGTGGCAATGCCGCCGCCTGGCTCCACGCCTGCGCACTCGGCACCGCGACCGACCTGCTCCGCCGCAAGACCACACGCGAGCGCATCGAGCGTGCCGCCGCCGACAACGCGACTCTGACCGACGACCAGCGCACGTGGAAAGAACTCGAGCCACTGCTCGATGCCGCCCTCGCGCAGTTGCCCGACGAAGACCGCGATGTCATCGTCGCTCACTTCCTCGTGGGCCGTCCGCAGAAGGACCTTGCTCGCGAAGCCGGCGTCGCGCCAGGCACCATGTCGCGCCGTATCGACAGCGCGCTCGCCGCGCTCTCTCAAACGCTCAAGACCAGCAGCCCTGCCTTGCTCGGCGCAGCCACCCTTGCCGCTGCGCTCACGTGTGGAGCTCAGTCCGCTGTCGCATCACCCGCTCTCACTGCGTCGCTCGCCAAGGTCGGTCTGCTCGATGCCGCCCTGAGCGGCAAGTCCGCCGCGACAGTCAGCACGTCGATCTTCACCGCCAAATCACTCCTTGTCGGCGCTGCCGCCCTCGTCGCCCTTACTGGCGTCGTTGGCTTCTTGTCGGTCAGCGTCTCCAGCAAATCACTACCCGTGGCCATTGCCACGACAGCGATCGCACAAACGCCCACGGAGACGTACACCAGCGTCCCCAAGCCCACCAAGCAGTCCGCCGCCTTTCCGATGAACACCCAGAAGCTCGCCGACAAGAACGTCGACGTTTTCGAGATCAAGGTCGACGCGACCAAGTTCACGGTGTTGGGCTCCACCAACGAGAAAGGTGAACGAGCCACCGTCACGGGCGATCGCTTGTCCGACCTTGACACGAAGCCCGATGAAGAAGGCGACAAGGGCACGTTCAACGTCCGCATCACGCGCTTTGACCGCACCCCGGAAGATCGATCACCCGATCCCACCGGCAAAATCACGACGCTCAGTTACACCATCAAGAACGGCCTGATGCGCGGCAAAATGACCACTGAAGGCGCCGAGTTTGGCGACGACAACATGGTCTGGCGTCGTGATCCCATCGGCTCTGCCGCGCCCGATCCCGCCGACCCCATCGCCGGTTCTTGGATCCAGGTCCCCACGTGGTGGAGCCTGCGATTCCAGGAGGACTCCATCGAACTCTGCGGCGGCGAAGAACGCTGGGTCATGGCCCGCTTCCGCATCATCTCCTGGGATGAATCCGACGGCTACTCCAAAGTGCAGACCATCTGCGTAGACAACTACGTGAGCAAGTCGCTCATCGGCAAACGCATGAAGATGCTCGTCCGCAAAACCGCCGACGACACCTACCAGCTCGCGCGCTGGGAAGCCGACTCACCCAACGTCAACGAATGGCCCACCTTCACGCCCAAGCCCACCGACAAGATCCGCATCGCCACCTTCGTGAAGGAGATCAAGTGATGCGACCCACATCTCGCCCTCTCGCTGCGTTCACGCTCGTCGAACTGCTCGTCGTCATCGCGGTCATCGCCGTCCTCATCGGCATACTGCTTCCCGCACTGGGCAAAGCCCGCCGCGCCGCCCGCACGACGGTCTGCCAGAACAACGTGCGCCAAGTCGCCCTCGCTATCAACACCTTCGGCACAGGCAACAGCGGCAAACTGCCCGAGAATCGCACCCGCGTCAACGGCAACGAGCACGTCACCTGGCGTTCCAAGTTTGCCGAAGCTGGCTACCTGCCCGAAGGAAAATCGTGGTCCTGCCCCGATCACCCCGGCGCGCCTGCCAGTGAACTGGGACGCGTCGACAACGACACAACTTGCGTGGGTGACATCGCCAGCAGCTACGCCCTCAATGGCCATCTGCTCTGGCGCAAAGACACAGCTCCGAGTGATGCCCTTCGCAGCGAGGCCACCATTCAACGCCCCAGCCACACCGTGCTCGTCGTCGAAACTCGCTTCGAGTTCCCCGACCTCCGCATCGCCAACGACTTGCTCGCCGCCGACTTCGACAACGGCACAACCGGCGGCTACGGCTACTGGCACGCAGGCAAAGGCACCTACGGCTTCTACGACGGTCACGTTGAAATGCTCCGCCTCATCGATACTGGCAACCCCGATTGCCGCTGGCACAACGGCCGCGACCTCTCGCAAGACCCCGCCTTCCCACAGCCGCCCGAAGAGCTTCGCCAGCACGACCACCCCGACTGGCAATACCTCATCGCGCCCGTCTACATGACGGCCAACTGAGTCAACCAAACTTCCAGAGGACGGGCCGGCGGACGATGGCGTCTGCCGGCTTGTCATTTCTCCACAGAAATTCCACGCGCGCATCTCGCGGTTTGCGCGCGCAATTTGTGTACATACCAAGAAATTCTGCCCGCGCGCCTTCGAACCCCTTGCATCACCCATCGCATTTCGATAGCTTGTGGCGGGAGGGCGAATGTTCCATCAATTGACACCTCGAACCATCTGCCGCGTCGTCGTTGCATGTCTTGCTGTTGCCATGCTGGCCAGCATCGGCTGCGCGAGCAAGCAAAAGCGTGACCAGTTGGAGTCCGTCGCACGCGACTGGTGCATGACCATCCGTGCCAGCCAGGTCATCCCCGTCTATCCGCTCACGCAAGACCTGCAGCCGGGCGATGTCTTTCTCGTGCAACTACCTATAGCCAAACAGCAACAGCAGTACCAGCAGCGAGGCTTCCTTCCCCTCGACAACCACCTCGCGCGCCTCGACGTCACCGCGTACGCCGATTTCTATGACGCCTCGTTCCTCGCACGCCCGCAGGAAACACGCACGAGGCTCCCCGCGGACTGGATGCGCCCCCCGTCGCGCAGCACCGCACCGTGGAGCATGGCCCCCGGCGCGGCCTTCCCAACCTACGCCTTCAGCGTCAACAGCGGCGCGGGGCTCAGCCTCGCCATTCCCATCAGCGGCGTGCCCGTCGGCCTGAGTCTGCTGGGTGCCGACTCCGCCTACGGCACCGTCACCATCGACGACGCCCGCACCTTGGGTGTCGACATCATGTCCCTTCACGAACAACTGCAACAGTGGGTCGAGCAATCACCCGACCGTCGCGACTTCCTCGCCGCATACGGCACGCCCGTGAGCCAGCCCCCGCGCAACTTTCTCCGCATCGTCACGCGCATCTATCTCACTGGCAAATTGCAGGTCTCCCTCCACGACGCCAGCACCCGCGCCGCCGGAGCAGACGTCGGCCTCGCGCGCCCAATCGCCGGCATGCTCGCGCAAGCACCCGGTACCGCCGACACCGCAGATGTCGCAGGCAAGAACTACGAAGACGTCATCAAGCGACTCAACGACCTGCTCAAGGACTCACAGCCCGCTCCTGGCGATTCTCTCGTTCCCGGCGGCAGCGTGCGCATCGCCGCCGCAAGCGCGCGGTCCATCGCCATGTCCGAGACCTTTGACCCACCACTGGTCATCGGTTATCTCGGCTTCGACGTCCCGATCCATGAGAACGGCACGCTGGGCAACCCTATTCCCACACACGCCCTCATAAACGGCAGCATCACGCCGCCAACCGGCCCGCAAGCCACACTGCGCAGCATCGCCGAACCGACGATCGTCAAGGCGATGCTCGACGCCATCAGCCGTGATCAGTCCCGTGCGGCGATGGCCATCCGCCAGGAGCTCGACAGCCTGGTGCGCTTCATTCCCCGCCCCACCGACGCCATCCGCGTCGACGAGGCTGACCCCGCACCCGACGGCACCCCACGACTCATCATCAAGCCAACCAGCTTTCGCGCAATCAACATCGACTCCTACTTGAGTTACCGCGCCAACCGCGATGCCTACCGCCGCCTGCTCCAATCACGCGACGGCGTGCAGGTGATGACCGCGCTCGCCGACGCACCAACGCTCGCCAGCGATCAGGACATCCAGCAGGCTCTCGCCCGCCTTGAAGAGACCGCCGACGAACGCCGCGCCTTCCGCTTCGCGCGAGCCGCGCTCACCGAGTACTACGTGCGCTCCACGCCCTGACACCTCACGCCCCCGGAGAACACCATGGCCAGAAAGCCAACCCGTACCGCCAAACCCGCACCCGCCGCGAGCGTGACCGAAAGTGAGTTCTATTCCGACCAGTCCGCTCTGGGCCACGCTGCGACCAACGCAGATGAAGAGATGATGACGCTGCAACACGCCATCCGCCGCTGGGATGACTCACCGGACGCACGTATCACAACAATCGCTCGCACAAACAAAGCGTCCGGCCCGGGGTGGCTGATAACGGGTCAACGCTGAACGATCACTTCATCCATCGCACTGCCTCATGCAATCGCCAGTCGCTATGCTTCAGGCGCATGCAGAAAGCAGTGGCCAACGTACCACCTGCCGCCGCCGCGGTCCCCAGCGACCATCGGCGTTGGATTCCCAATGCGCTCACCGTGGTTCGGCTGATCATTGCTCTGGCCTTCTTCATCCTGCTCGCGGTCTGGCGTTACCCCACATCCAAACTCGTCACCAGCCCCGCGCATCCGGTTACACCTTATCTGGTCGCCGCCGCTCTGTTTGGCTTGGCCGCCCTCACCGACGCCATCGATGGCCCGCTCGCGCGGCGCTGGAACGTCGTCAGCAAGTTCGGGCGCGTCATGGACCCCTTTGCCGACAAGGTCCTCGTTCTCGGCGCGTTCATTATGCTCGCGGGGCCGAACTTTTCGTTCGATGTCGATGGCCCCAAAGCTCTGCAGGTGTCGGGCATCGCCCCGTGGATGGTTGTCGTCATGCTGGGCCGCGAACTGCTCGTCACCACGATTCGGGCGATGCTCGAAGGCGAAGGCAAGGACTTTTCCGCCAGCGCGAGCGGCAAGGCCAAGATGATCGTGCAGGCTTGTGCCATACCAGCCATCCTGCTGCTGCTGGGCATTACCAATGTCACGCCGGGAACCTGGGGGCGCATCACGATTGATGCCATCGCGTGGATCACGGTGGTGATCACCGTCATCAGCGGCATTCCCTATGTCACGCGCGGCATGAAGCTGCTCAGCAGATGAACATCACGCCGCTGCGGTCTGCTTGCCAAGCAGTTCCGGGGGCGTCATGATGAGGGCTGTGCTCTCGACATCGACACCCTGCGTGACTTCGTTGTAGCCCAGCACCGCCACGCCGGGCACGTGCGGCTCGAGCAGTTGTTTGACCACCGCACGCACTGGCGGGCTAGCGATAACAACCGCAGGCAAGCCGCGCGACGTGACCGTCTGCAGACCGTTCGCCACCTGCTGTGCGATCATCTGCGCCACCCGGCTGGGCATGTTGACGGCGGTACCGGCGGGCCCACGATCAATGAAGGAGTTGATCAGGTCTTCAAGTGAAGGATCAAGCGTGACGCAGACGAGTTTGCGGACACCGCTGTCGTCGGGTGAACTGAACTGCTGGCAGATCGTGCGACGCAGAGCGTTGCGCACGTACTCGGTCAGAACTTCGAGGTCCTTGGTCTTGGGGCCCCACTCACTGAGAGTCTCGAGGATCGTCTCGAGATCGCGGATAGGCACCCGCTCGCGCAGAAGGTTCTGGAGAATCTTCTGGAGTTCGACGGGCTTGACGATCGCGGGCACCGTCTCTTCGATGATCTTGGGGCTCTTCTGCTTGAGCTGTTCAAGCAGATTGTTCACCTCATCGCGAGTCAGCAGTTCATCGGCATGCTTGCGGACGATCTCGGTCAGGTGGGTGCCCAGCACGCTGGTTGCATCGACCACCGTGTAGTTCAGCATCTCCGCCCGGGCACGGGTCTGCTGGTCAATCCACCACGCATCGAGACCGAATGCAGGCTCCTTGGTGCGTTCGCCCTCGATCTTGCCGCTGGCAAGTCCTGCGTCCATCGCGAGCAGTTTGCCGGGCCGGACGAATCCGCTGGCCACCGGGTTGCCGCGAATCTTGACACGATACTCCGTGCCCGGCAGTTGCATGTTGTCGCGGATGCGAACCGGGGGCATGACGAGTCCCATCTCCACCGCCAACTGGCGGCGGACGCTGGTGATGCGGTCGAGCAGATCGCCCCCCTGACCGGCATCCACCAGTGAGACGAGCGCATATCCCACTTCCAACTCCATCGTGTCAACCTTGAGCAGGCTCTCGATCGGTGGCGGCTCGGGCTTCGCCGGCGCCGCGGCCTGCTTCGCCGCTTCCTTCTTCACCGCAGCAGCCTGCTTCTCGCCCTTGGTCATCGTCCACGCAATGAGCCCCAGCCCGCCGCCGATGATCAGGAGCGGCAGCGTTGGCAAAGGCGTCAGTGTGAGCAGCGCGAGGAAGCCAGCGGTGATGAAGAGCCCCTTGGGCTGGCTTGTCACCTGATCCGCCAGTTCATTGCCCAGTTGCTGCTTGCTGCCGCTGCGTGTCACAATCAACGCGCTGGCGATGGCGATCACGAAGCTCGGAATCTGCGACGACAGACCGTCACCGATTGTCAGCTTCGTGAAGACCTCGGCCGTCTTGCCCGCATCCCACCCACGGATGATGATGCCTACTGCGAAGCCACCGATGATGTTGATCGCGGTGATGATCAGACCGGCGATAGCGTCGCCCCGTACGAACTTGCTGGCACCGTCCATGGCACCGTAGAAGTCAGTTTCCTGCGCGAGCTTCTCGCGGCGACGGCGAGCCTCAGCCTCATCGATATGCCCCGCGTTCAGATCGCTGTCAATCGCCATCTGCTTGCCGGGCATGGCATCGAGCGTGAAACGCGCCGCAACTTCACTGATGCGCGTCGCACCTTTCGTGATGACCAGGAACTGCACGATCACCATGATCAGGAAGATCACGATGCCCACGAAGAGAGAATTGCCTGCCACAAAGTTGCCGAACGCCATGATCACATGGCCCGCGACAGCCGCCGCTTCTTCCGGCGATGACGCGTCGGCCGTGAGAATCAACCGCGTGCTCGCGATGTTGAGCACCAGACGGAAGAGCGTGGTGGCGAGCAGCAATGATGGAAAGACGCTGAACTCCAGCGGATCTTTCATGTAAATGGTCGTGAGCAGCACCACCACGCTGATGGCGATGTTCAGGCAGATGAGCACGTCCATCACAATTGAAGGCAGCGGCACAAGCAGCACCGCCATCATCACAACGAACGCGATGGGCACGATGTAGCCGCGATACTCGCTCAGCGCCCGCATCCACCCGGGCACATTCGAGTTCACCGCGCGCGAACCCTCCGCCACCGCAGGTGCCGCCGCCCGAACCGGAGATTTCTTGCCCGCTGCAGCCATAACTCACATCACCAACGCAAACCAGACTCAGGCACTTCGCGACATCGTCTTTCCGCTACTTCAGTACTTGTTCCTACGCCGCTTCCTTCTCCAACCGGTACACATACGCCAGCACTTCGGCCACCGCCTGATACAGCTCTTCGTTAATCTCCTGCCCGACCTCCACCTCCGCATACAGCGCACGCGCCAGGGGCGGCCTTTCCACGATCGGCACTTTGTGAATCATCGCAACTTGCCGAATGCGCAGCGCCATGTGATCCACGCCCTTCGCCACCACCCGCGGCGCCGCCATCGACCCCTGGTCGTACTGCAGCGCCACTGAGAAGTGCGTCGGGTTCGTCACCACCACATTCGCGTTGGGCACCGCCTTGTTCACCTGCTGCATCGCGATCTGCCGCATCATGCGCAGGCGCCGCCCCTTGATCTGCGGGTCACCGTCCATACTGCGGCGTTCGTCCTGCACTTCCTGCTTGGTCATCTTCAGTTCCTGCGTGTGCTGCCACTTCTGGAACATGAAATCAAGCACGCCCAGCGCCAGCAGCAGAGCCAGCAGCCACATCACCAGATGCAGCAGGAGTTCACCCGCGACGACGAGCATGCCCTTCAGTTCAAGCACCGGCAGCATCGCGACTTCCGCAAGGCTGCGGGATAGATATGCATAGCCCACACAGCAGACGATCAGCAGTTTGACGATGTTCAGACCCGATCGCACCATGTTCTTGCGGCCATACAGGTTCTGCAGACCCTGCACGGGGTTCAGACGATCCAACTTGGGCTCCAGCGCCTTGGTGCTGAAGAGCGGCCCGAACTGAATGAGATGTCCGATGATCGCGACCAGCAGCATCACGGCCAGGATCGGCACGATCGCCACCAGACTCTGCAGCGTCACCTCTCGCACAACCTGCATCAGTTCGCCCGCGTTCAGGTAAACCTTGCCCTGCGAGAGCCCGCGGCGCATCATCTCCATCCAACCGCGCGTCAGAAAGCCACCAAGCACAATGATGAGCACCACACCGGCGATGAGGTCGATGGCTGCTGCCAAGTCCTGACTCTTGGCGACCTGACCGCGCTCGCGGGCTTCTTCAAGCCGCTTGGGCGTTGGCAGTTCGGATTTTTCGCCCATGTCTTCAGCCATGCGTCACCGCGTTGCGGCCTCCTTGATCGCCTGCGCGTCGCGCAGCCACACGGTTGCACCGCTTATCGCCTCGTTGATTGCATCGCCCACCGGTTCGCGGATCGCATAGACGCCCCACGCCAGCATGGCAACGCCGGCAAGAGCCTGCAATGCGAAGCCGATGCTCATGACGTTGAGCTGCGGCATGGTCTTGCCGACCACACCAAAGACGATGATCATGAGAAACACGATCGCGACCACGGGCGCCGCCACCCGCAGCGCGAGTTCGAAACCCGCCGTCAGCGTTCCAATAAAGACCTCGAACGGCTGCTCCACGCGCACGAACGCGCCGAGTTGCACATGCGAGAAACTCGCGACGACCCCGCGGAAGAGCATGTTCATGCCGCCGCCCGCGATGAAGATCGACATGCCGATGTAGAAGAGAAGCTGGCCGGTCAAGTCGCTGTCGCTGTCCATTTCCGGGCTGTAGACGCGTGCCAAACCCAGGCCCATGGTGGTACCTGCGAGCACGCCCGCCAGTTCCAGCATCAGCAGCGGAATTCCGGCGATCGCACCGATCACGAAGCCGATGACCAGTTCACCCGCGATCAGCGGCAGCAGACCCATCACGTCGCTCACCGGCGCGGGTCCGGCCTCACGCATCGCGAGGGGATAGACCGCCGCCGCGAACATCGCCGACAGCAGCGCCTTGAAGCGCATGGGCACGCTGATGCTCGACAGAATTGGCGCGGCGATGAAGATGCCCGCCACCCGAAACAGCACAAGCGACCATGCATACGCATGGTCGATCAAGGGTCGGATATCGGGCATCGCGTCATTCATCGCCGGTACTTACTCAACTAACTCCCCAGTCGAAACAGCTCGGACGCATACTCGCTGAGGCGAATGGCGATCCACGGGATGAGCACCACCGCCGCGAGGATCATGACCACGATCTTGGGCACGAAGCTCAAGGTCTGGTCCTGAATGCTCGTGACCGACTGCAACAGGCTGATGACCAATCCCACGATGATTCCTGCGAGCAGAATGGGCGCGGCGATCTTGAGCGTGATGATCAGCGCCTGGCGAACCATCTCCACGCCTGTTGCGTCATCAACCATGCGCGCCTCCCGTCATCACGCATTGCTTCACGCACGCCAACGCATGCATCACCTGCGGCGAGTGATCCATCAATCCCTCAGCCGTCGGCATCAGCAGCATCGCCTGCTCCCCCAGTGCCGGCTGCGCAAAGCTGGTGAGCAGGCCGCCCACGATGAGCGTCCAACCATCGACGAGCACAAAGAGCAGCAATTTGAAGGGCAAACTGATAAGCACGGGCGGCAGCATCATCATGCCCATGGCAATGAGCATGGTGCTGATGACCATGTCGATCACCAGAAACGGCAGGTAGATGCGAAAGCCCATCATGAAGGCTGTCTTGAGTTCGCTGAGCATGTAGGCGGGCACAAGGCTGACCATGTCCACATCGCTGCGAGCGAGCTTCTCAGGCTGAGAGACATCCACGCCGCGATACTCGAGCATCATGTAGAGGCTGCTCCAGTTACCCGTCGCTTCGATCTGCGCGAACATGAAGTCTCGCACGGGCTGCTTGCCGCGGGCCCAGAGTTCCTCATAGTTCGTGATTTCTCCCGCCCGGTACGGCGCGATCGCTTCGTCGTTGATGCGATCCAGCGTGGGCGTCATGACCAGCAGCGTCATGAAGAGCGCCAATGCCGTGATGACCTGCGGTGGCGGCACGCTCTGCGCGCCGATGGCCTGACGCAGCAAACCCAGCACGATCAAGATGCGCACAAAGCACGTGCACATCAGCATGATCGACGGTGCCAGCGACACCACCGTCAGCACGATCATGATGTTGAGGGCGGTGGAGAGACCGCTCTCACCTGATCTTGCGCCGGGCAGAGCCGCCCCTGCACTGTCCATCACTGCCAGCGGATTGATGCCCGCAGCGTCCAACTGCTGCTGCTGTGCTGCCGAGACGAGTTCAGCGATGCCGGCTTGCTGGGGTGAAACAACCTGCACAGCGGGTGTGCTGGACGTGGGCAACGGTGGCCCAAGCTCGGTCTGGGCCAGGGCCGGCAGGGCCAGAGTCGCGCCGAGCGCGATGCACGCCAACTTGGTCAGCACACGCGACGTCACGCCGCACCCCCGCTCTTGCGCGGCTTGTTCTGCATGGCCGCAAGCCGCTCGCGAATCGCCGCTGCGGTCTGCCTGCCTGTCGCGGCATCTTCGCCAGCGACGATGTCCAGACGCGGCTTGCCGCGCGGTTCATTGCTGCGGCTGGGCATTGCATAGGGGTTTGTGGCCTGCGTTTCGTCAAACTCTGCGTCTTCGCTCGCGAGCATCTTCTGAAACTTCGCAGCAAGTGACGCCTGCTCGTCGCCACGAGTCTTGATCAGAATCGAGGCGACATCGGCGGGATCAGCCAGTTCGCACAGCGTCTGCATTGTGGAACCGCTGCGCCAGCCCTTGTTGCTCGACTGCGACACCAGCAGCACGCGACGATCAAACTTCAGCACCAGGAGTTGCGTGCCCGTGGCGACGGGATACCTCGCGAGCACTTCAAGCACACCTTGCGGCGCCTTCACGGTCGGCGCGAGCACGCTCATCAGTCCACCAGATCGCTTGGCGGCGAACTTCACGATCATCGCCACCACGCCAATCAGCGCAAGCACGGCGGCCAGCGCGATGATGGTCTGCAGATACGCACCGCCCGAGTCAACGGCGGCGGTCCTTTCTGGAGCGCCTTCGCTTCGCACCGAACGCTCGCTCGCACCCAATGGCAGCGACTCACGCGGCGATTGAACCGCGCCGGCACCAGTTCCGCCCGCCGCCCCTCGCAGCGATGCGGGCAGTTCCGCACTCTGACCAGACGCCCCGGCGGCGCAACATGCAATCACCGCGCACGCCGCCGCGTGCCGCAACACTGCTACCACTTTGCACGCCACACGCTTCAACACGCCCTCCGCCCGTCACTTGCTTTCATCCGCCACGTTCTGCAAAGGCGACAGAATTTCGTTGATGCGCACGCAGAAGTTGTCGTTCAGCACCAGCACTTCGCCGCGTGCCACGTGCCGCTCGTTCACGTACACATCCACCGGATCGCCTGCCAGTTTGTCCAGTTCAACGACAGCGCCCTCGCTCAGGCGCAGTACGTCTTCCACGAGCATGCGCGTCCGGCCCAGTTCGATCTTGACATTCAGATTGACGTTGCTGAGCAGTTCCAGCGCATGTACCTGCGCGGGCGAGAGCTCACCTTCGAAGCTCGGCAGATCGATCGGCTTCGCGTTGGGCGGCGGCGGCTTGGGCGCGGGCGATCCGCCAATCGGCGTGTTCTGCACCGGCGGTCCGCCGTTCATCGCCGCCAGCATCGCGGCTTCCTCGGGCGTGGGCTCGTCGCTCGCGCCTGAAGCGTCAGCCATGAGGTTGTTCAGATCCCCAAGCTGCGAGATGGCATCCTGCGCCGCTTTGAGCGCAGCATCCTCGTGGTTTGTCGGCTGCGGTGCATCACCCGCACCGGCGTTGGGCGTGACTTCGTCGGCCATCCGTGGCCTCCTTTCACCCGCGCTCCGCGCGAGGCTTCCCGGTACGCACAGACGCACACGAGTCGCAGTCCTTCTTTCGGCCCACCACACGCCGTACCGACAAAAATCCTGCCCTTCTTGCGCGGGCCGCGCAATCGCCACTCGCCGGACGGTCAATTGTGCGCGATTGATCGGAGTTCGGGCTCTGTTATCACATCACTCTGCCGGGAAGCCCTTGCACTTGGGGATGATCACACGAATCACCCGCGGCTTCTCATCGCTGTCGTGCTCGATGACCTCGTTGAGGTACGCCGTCACTTGACGGTTGACGGTTTCGAGTCCCGGCTCAAGCAACTGATTATGCGGAGCACGCCGGAAGATGAGCGCGACGCCCTCCTTCACTTCCGCCGCACGCTGCTTGAGTGTCGTGGTGACGAACTCTTCGTCCTTCTTGCGCACCTTCAGCACGATCGAAGCATCCCAGATATAGGCCCGTCCGCTCTGCATGTTCTGGAAGCGGTCTTCCAGCAGCGGGATCTCGACGGTCAGGTCCTGCTCGTCATCGTGCCCGTCCTTCTGTTCCACGTCCGCCGCGACCGGCTTGGGACCGGTGGCCCTGGCAATGAAGTAGATCAGGGCGCCCTCAGCGATCATGATGCCGGCCACAATGCCGATGAGCTTGACGTTCAGACCGCCCTTTTTTGCCGGCGCGGCTTCGCCGCCGCCATCCTTGCCGGCTTCGGGTGCAGGGGCTTTCTTCTCGTGCTTGTCAGACATCGCTCATGCCTCCACGCCAAACCGCATCCGTAACCCACGGACTCGTATCTGTCATCGACCCCGCGCGGTCGGTGTTGCAGTCCCTCCCCGCACATCCAACGAAAATCGGCGTGCAATACGCGTTGCACGCCGATTTGAAGGAGATTGTGTTCTGTGCACCCGCGTTTGCGGACCTCACGCCGCCTTGCGCTGCGTCGTGCGTTCTGCAGTTACGTGAGGACGAGCCAGCTTATAAGTACCGGCTTCAAATTCGCTGGGGGTGATCTGGTTTTCATCCGCCGCCACCTGGCCGCGCTGCGCGCTCACGATGGTGGCCATGCCCAGCAGCCCTGTGCCGCACGCGGCCATGGCCGTCCACGGATTGAGGAAGTCGCCGGGCAGAATGCCCGTCAGCATCATCACGCTACCACCCAGAGCCAGCAGCCCGAGGCCGGTGCGAGCGAGTTTCTCGCTTCCCTCGAACAGGCCGCCGAACACACGACGATTCATCGAGACAACCTGTGCCAGCCACAGGCATGCGACGACACTTACCACACTGCCCGCAAGCAGGAGAGCGACAAAGACGCCGTCAGACATTTGAGTCGTGTTCATGTCGGTCTCTTCGGGGCGATAACGCCCTGGCTTGAACGTTCCTGACGAATTTCCCGAAAGTCCCCGCCCACCGAGCCAACTCGCACACCTTACCGACCCAGAACCAGCAACTGCTGCATGAGTTCGTCCGCCGTTCGAATCACCCGGCTGTTGGCCGAGTATCCCGTGCTCGTCAGAATCATCTTGATGAACTCTTCCCCGATGTCCACGTTCGAAAGCTCCAGCGCACCCGACGTGATGAACCCCGCTCCCATCTGTCCGGGTGTGGTGATGACCGGCGACCCCGAGTTGGCACCGGTGCGGAACAGATTGCCGCCCTCATCCACCAACCCTTCCGTATTCGTGAACGTCGCGAGGGCGACCTGGCCCAGTGTGCGAATCAGACCATTGCTGAACGTTCCTTCGATCGTCCCGTCCACGCCCACCGCATAACTGGTCAGCGTCCCGATCGGCGCGCCATCGCGAAACGTGATGGCGATCTCACTCGTCGTGTCGGTCAGACTGCTCAGGGTGTCATCTCCACCGCCAAACTCAAACTCGAAGTTCAGCGGCGTGACCGCCCCGCTGTTGGTCCGGTTCACGGTGATATTCGCGGGCGTCCGCGTGATGAGCCGTCCCTCGTTGTCGAAACTGATGGTGCCCGTCGTGACCGCCAGCCCCGTGGTCGCGTTGTCGCCGCTCTCCACGTAGTACCGCCACGTCGTCCCCGCATCGCCGCGGCTTTCCATGGTCATCGTCACATCGATCTCGACCGGCGTGCCCAGTGAGTCAAACGCGACAAAGGCCGTGCGCTTGCTCTCGCCATCTGCGCTTGCGGACTTTGTCGGCACAAACGGATATCGCGCGATCGTCCCATCCGCGTTCACCAGCCGCGCGTCGGCCGTCTGAATCTGAATGTCGTTGCTTGTTCCCGTGTTGCCGATGATGTTGATGAATCCTGTGACCGGATCAACAGTCACGCCGGGCGTGCCGCCGTCTGGGTTGTTGCCCACCGTCGTATTGATGCCCAGTGACTGCGTCATGAACGTCATCAGATCCTGCACCGTCGTGCTCGCTGTGATTTCAAGCGATGCTGCAGGCAGCAGACGCGTGCCCTTCGAAACGTTGCGCAGTTCAAACGTCTGCCCAGTACCGAACCACGCCGCCCCGCTGCCGGGCTGACCAGGATCCTCAATGTCAATCAGCCGCGTCGTCGCCTCCAGCACGTTCCCCGCAGTCGGAGGCGGCGTCGCCCCCGCCACAGCGCGAAATCCCAGCACGTCACTGCCGCCCAGCGCAAGCCGTGAACCGCCGGTGGGCAGAGAGCCGTTCGCGTTCAGATTGCCGCCGATGCGCGCTGTCTGCGTTGCCTGTGCGATCGTCAACTGTCCGGTCGGAATCTCCATCGGCTGCAAAACGCCCGGAATGATGTTGAACTCATCGTCCACGCCATATCCCAGCACGCGGTTTCCTGAAATGTCAACAAGTTCGTTGACCGCATTCTGCCGAAACGCGCCAGCTCGCGTGTAGTACTGCGTCTCACCGCGCTGCACGACGAAGAACCCGTTGCCATCAATCGCCAGGTCGCGTCCATCACCCGACGCACTGATGGTGCCTCCCGTCATGTTGCGCTGCGTTCCTGAGATGTTCACGCCCAGCCCGATCTGGTACGGATTCGTTCCGCCCGTCGTCTCCGCCGGCGCCGTTCCCGCACGCATGTTCCTACTGAACATGTTGCTGAACATGAGCCGACTGCTCTTGAACGCCGTCGTGTTCACATTCGCGATGTTGTTGCCGATCACGTCGAGATTCCGGCTGTTGGCATTCAGGCCTGACAAACCGGTGAACAACGCAGTGGTGCTTGCCATGCTGAACTTCCACGCGAAGCGTGTGCCGAACCAAGAGGCGGATAACCCGTGAGTTCACGGCAGAAATCGCGCATCAAGCGCATGCAAATGCAACAACGCCGAGCAACCCGCTCGGCAGCCACCACGCTCACATACTCAGTTCACGCCCGTCGCGCGAGCGCATCAAGCAGACTCACGTTCATGGGCTGGTGCGACCCAAACGCGCTGGGCGGCTCAATAACGCCTGCCGCCCCCTTCGCATCCTTCGCTGCCACCGTCACGATGGCGTCAATGCCCTGCACCACGCTGGTTTCGTTCGCTGTGATCGTGCCCGTGACCGTGCGCGTCGCAACATCCATCGCGACGACCTGGCCATCAATCATGAACGCCGCCCGCGCCGCACCATGCGCTTCGGCCATGTCAGCCGCCGCGCTCAGTCTGCCAAGCTGCTCGCTGTTCAACTCAACACCGGCACCCGGTGCCACACGCACGGGCAATCCACTCGCAATCTCACCCGCCCGCGCCTGTTCAAGCAGCTGCGCGAAGTCGATCGAACCACTCGCTCCCAGCGTCTTGGCGCTCGCGCTCAGTTGGTTCCCGCCCAGCGCGCGCAGCATGTCCGTGGCCTGCGTCATGACGAATGCCTCCACTTCAGTTGCCCGTCGTCGCCGGACGCGGCGCATCGATGCGGTCCACGTTCTTGAAGTCGAGCACTTCACCGCTGGCCAGTCGCACCAGCGACGTGTCCTTGGTGCGGCCCACGCTTGCCACCGTACCGATGATGCGCGAGCCCTGCTCCGTCACGCCGCTCACGCTCTTGCCGATCAGCGTCGCCGCCGCCGCGAAGTCGTTCTGCTTCGTGAGACTCTTGAGCGAGTCCGTCAGGTCCGTGTCGCTCTGAATCGAGCGAATGGTCGAGAGCTGCTGCAGCAGCGCGTTGGTGTCGTTGGGCTGCAACGGGTCCTGCTTGCTCAGCTCCGTCAGCACGATCTTCGTGAAGTCTTCGCTTGAAAGCCCGCTGAATCCCACGCCGGCCTTGCTGCTGGCCGCGCCGCTTCCAAGTGCTGTCACCGTGCTCATGCTGACCTCCGCGTTACGCCACCCATTCCACGCCCATCGCCGTCACATGCGTTGCAGGCGCAATGTCCCACACCGCATCGCTGGTCGCAACGACGTCCGCATCCGCGTCCCGCGCATCCTGCACGGCGTCGCCTCGCTCGTGTCGCTGCGATCCGCCTCCCGGCTCGTCGCTGCTTCTGCCATCCGTGGCGCTGGTCAAGGCTCCGCCTTGCCCGTTCTGACTCGCGTCGCGTCGCGCATCCTGCGCTGCATCGCGCGAACCCTGCGGACCAGCCTGCGCGTCCGTGCGCGGCCCGTCCACGATAATCGATTCCACACGCAGCCCGCGCGCTTCCAGCGCGTCACGAAGCGTGTCTGTGCTTCCTTCCAGCAATTGTCGTGCCGAAGCTGTGCTCGCCGTGAACATTGCGTCCACACCCGCATCCTGCACGACCAGTTTCACCTTCACCTGCCCCAGGGCTTCGGGCGCGAGTTTCATCGTCACCTCGCCGCCGCCCTCCTTGAGCGCCATGCCCATCGCCTTCAGCGCGCTCTGTGCAACCTGCTGCTGCTCCACCGCACGCCGCGTGGGCTGTGCCGCCTGCAGCAACTGCTTGAAGGCATCCGCTCGCCCGCCCTTGCCCGAACCGCCGAGCCCCCCCACCGCAGCCGGATTGCCCTGCGACTGCTCGCCAGCTCGCGCACTCTGCTGTTGGCCCGCAACCGCGACCCGCGTCTCAACACCCGCCGTCGCGCCCGCCTGCTTCACGCCTTGCATGGGTGCCGCACTTGACTTCTGCCCGTCGCTCGCCTTTGCGGCATTTTGCGCAGCCGCGTGCTGGGCCGCCTGCACACCTGAAGCATGCTGCACAGTTCCGCCGCGATCATGCGAGTCTCTCGTCTGCGCACCACGCGCCGCCGCGGACTCGCTGCCGGCTTCACGATCATGCCCACTCACACGCCCGCGCGGTTTGCCTTCCATCTTCTGCTGAGCCTCCCCTTCCGGAGACTCGCGTTGCTCGCCGCGCGTGCGGAGTTCCTTCGCGCTTTGCTCAGCGATATCCACCTTGGTCTTGTCCGTCACCAGTGTTCCCCACTGAATGCCCAGACCATTGCCCGCCTCTTCGCCGTCGCGTCGGCGCGCTTTGCGCTTCTCAAACGGCAGCGGTTCCGCACGCGGCTCGCTCGCGTCGCTGGCCGGCTTCACACGCCGCATCAACGCGGCCACCTGTGAGTCAAACGCCCGTACCCCCGCCTCCGCATCAGCATTGCGCGTCGTTTCCGCGCCGCCAGGCAACACCTGCGCCGCCACCATGCTCACGTTGCTCGGTTCCGTTGCGTTTGTTCTCATGGCGCTCCATCGGCACGAGCAAACTGCCCATGCCGACGCAACGCATCGAGCAACTCGGCTGCCAAAGCCGGATCGTCCTTCGTGAACTCCGCCATGATTCGCCCGCGGGCCCGCTCATCCATGGCATTGAGGTATTCGGTCACGCGCTTCATGCGCCCCTCGCGCAGGACTGGCGCACCAACCTGCGCTCCCGCCTGTGCAGCCGTCTCCGCAGCACCCGGCTCGTTCAGCATCTGCACCAAAAGCTGCTTGGCCGCCGGTGCCTTCAGCCCCTGCAGCACATCCAGCGACTTGCGAAACTGCTCGTCGCTCACACCGTTGGTGCTGTCTGCCACCAGTTGCTCAAACGCTTTGCGATCCGTCTCCAATTGCGTCCAGCGCTTGTCCAGTTCCTCACGCTCGCGTGCAAGGGCCGCTCGCAGATCTTCAACCTCCCGACGAACACGCTGCATGCGCTGCTCATCCAATTCCGTGAGTTCCACGCGAGACTGCAGCTTCTCACTGGCAGTCAGCGGCGGCTTGTTGGCCTTCGCCTCTGCCTCCGCCAGTGCCTTGGCGGCTTCCGCCTCTTTGGCCGCCGCTTCAGCCTTCGCCTTGTCTGACGTCACCGTCGTGCTGAAGAGCTCACGCAGCGCGCGGGCGCGATCCGTGTCAAGCCGATCGCTGCTCTTCAGCCACAGCAGCACGCCCGCCAGCGCAAGCAGATTGGCCACCGCGATCACGCTGATGATGTTCCACACCGTCTTCATGCCGTCACCTCACTCACATCTTCCAACCGGGCTGCTCGCATCGTCGCCAGTTCATCCAGCATCATCGCCTCGCGCTGCGTCTGCTCACGCTTCCACTCTTCCAGCCGTCGCTCACGCAGCAGGTCCACTGCCTTGCGAGCCGCCACCGCCTGCCGCAGTTCCTCACGGGCCCGTTCCAGCCGCTTGTGCAAACCCGCCAGTTGCAGCACCAATTGCTGCGTCCTTGTCCGCAAGACAACCGCCGCTCCGGCCTGAAATCGCACACCACGCAAGTCCACCTTGCGTGCCTCGCCGTCATTGAGGCCACTCAACTGCTCACGGAGCTCCAGCCTTTCCGCCTCCACGCTCTCATGCGCCGCACGAATCCGTGCCTCCAGTGCAAGCCGCTCGCGTTCAAGCTCGGCAACCGCGACCATGCGCTGCTTCTCCAGCGCGGTCCGCTGCTTCCTGACGGCCTCGAGATTGAACACAAACTTCGCCACTGCTTACTTCTTGCCCTTTCGCTGCCCCGCGTCCATCGTGTCCTTCGCCAGTTTCACGAATCGCGCGTACGCCCTTTCAAAGGCTTCCGCGTCATCCTTCCCCTGCCGCAACATCTCGTTGATCGCACGCTGATACTCAATCGCGACGTCCGCATCGGCGTTGCTGCCCTTGGCGTACGCACCGATCTGCACCAGATCCTCCACCTCGCGATATGTCGCCAGCGTCTTCATGATCTGCCGCCGCGCGTCCATGTGCTCCTTGGGCGAAATGTCATCCGCCACGCGGCTCACCGAGTCAAGCACGTCAATCGCCGGGAAGTGCGCCTTCTGTGCCAGCTTGCGCGACAGCATGACGTGCCCGTCCAGAATCCCACGCGCCGCGTCGGCGATGGGCTCGGTCATGTCATCGCCTTCCACCAGAATCGTGTAGAGCCCCGTGATGCTGCCCCCGCCACCAGCGCCACTCGCCTCCAGCGCTCCTGCTCGCTCCATCAGCAGTGCCATTTGCGCAAACACGCTGGGTGTGTATCCCTTGGTTGCTGGCGGCTCACCAGCGGATAGACCAATCTGCCGCTGCGCATGCGCAAAGCGCGTCACCGAGTCCATCATCAGCAGCACATCTCTGCCGCAATCACGGAAGAACTCCGCCACGCTGCAAGCCAGTCGGCTCGCACGCACACGCATCAGCGGGCTCTCGTCACCCGTCGCCACCACCACCACGCTGCGCTTCAGTCCCTCTGGCCCCAGCGCATGCTCAATGAAGTCCTTCACTTCACGGCCACGCTCGCCGATCAGCGCGATGACGTTCACCTGTGCGCTTGTCCGCCGGGCGATGGTGCCCAGCAGGGTGCTCTTGCCCACGCCTGGCCCTGCGAACACACCCATGCGCTGCCCGCGCCCCAAAGGCGTCATCAGATCCACCGCACGCAGCCCCACGCGCAGCGGCTGCGTGATCCGTCGTCGCCGCATCGGGCTGATGGGGTCTGGTTGCATCGCGCGAGGCGACAGTTCACGCATCGTGCCCAGGCCATCCAAGGGCCGGCACAGTCCGTCAATCACCCGACCCAGCATTGTCTCGCCCACCATCGCCACGGGAGAGCTCTGCAGCGCCTCGACCATCTGCCCCGCGCGAATACCGGCGGTGTTGCCCAGCATCATCACAATTGCGCTCTCTCGCGTGAACCCGACAACCTCACCCAGCCCAAGTCCGTCCACGTCACCATCGCCGCCCACACGCACAACCGTGCCCACGCCCACGGGCAGTTCATCCACCAGCACCGTCAATCCGCGCACAGCGCTCACCACGCCGCACATGCGCAGGGGCTGCATTCGCCTCGCAACTTCCATCGCTGGCGCAAGCACGCTCACGATGCACCGCCTTGACGATCCGGCACCAGTGATGCCGCGATACGCGCCAGTTGCGTCTCCACCGAAGCATCAATCACGCCGCCCCCCGCGCTGCGCGCGACACACGTGCCACGTGCCGCCGCCGCGTCAACATGCAGTGCCACGCTGTGCGCGCTGCCCACGCGCGAAACAACGCCTGGAAGCGCGGCCCGTACCACCGCTTCATCTGCCGCCGCGACGGTGATCGTGAGTGTCGTCGGCTTGGCAATGACCCGCAGACACGCTTCCACCTGTTCCATCACCAGCGCGGGGTCAACCTCAAACTGCCGCCGCACCACGCGCTGTGTCAGCATCACCGCGAGCGTCAGCACATCCTCCCGCGCCTGCTGCAACATACCCGCCCGCTGTTCCTCAAACTGCCCCAGCGCGCTCGCCCAGCTCTTCTCGATCACTTCAAGCTGCTGGCGTCGCTCCTTGAGCGCGGCCTCATGTCCCGTTCGCTTACCCGCCTCAACGCCATCCGCCTGCCCTTTCGCAAATCCATCCTTGCGGGCCTGTTCTTCGATGCCCCGCATGATTCGCTCTCGCTCCGCCTGCGCTTCTGCGACAATCGCCGCTGCCTGTTCCCGCGCGCGAGCGACCAGCGCCTCACCCTGACGCTGCAAATCGCCAAGGTCGAGCGTGATGGCCTCTTCCGCCAGTCGCCTCGCTTCGGATTGTCGAATGACGGCCATGCTTCACCTTGATCCTGCCGGACGCGCAACCGAAACGGACCTCACACAAGCAACTCTTCGCCGCCACCCCCACGACCTTCAATGACCACATCCCCGCTCTCTTCAAGCCGCCGCACGATGTCCACCACCCGCTGCTGCGCCGCTTCCACATCGCTCACGCGCACCGGCCCCATGTACTGCATGTCTTCCTTGATGAGCTGCGCCGCACGCTCCGACATGTTCTTGAAGATCTTGTTCTTGAGCTCTTCGCTCGCCGTCTTGAGCGCCAAACCCAGTTCGCTGTTGTCCACTTCCTTGAGCACCGCCTGAATGCCCTTGTCGTTGACCTTCTTGATGTCTTCGAACACGAACATCAGCCGGCGAATCTGCTCGACAAGATCCGGATCTTCCGCTTCCAGACCTTCCATGATCGTCTTTTCCGTCGAACGATCCGTCAGGTTCAGAATCTCCGCGACCATCTCCACGCCGCCGCTCTTTTCCGTGCTCTGCATCAGCATGTTGCTCAAGCGGCTCTCAAGTCCCCGCTCCACTTCCTTGATGACTTCCGGATTCGTCTGCTCCATCGTCGCGACGCGCTTGATGACCTCCACCTGCTTCTGCATGGGAAGACCGCCGATGATCTCGCTCGCCTTGTGGTGCGGCAGGTGACACACGATGAGTGCGATCGTCTGCGGGTGCTCATCCTGAATGAACGCCATCAGGTTCTCGCTCTCCGCGCGCTGCAGGAATGAGAACGGCGTCTTCTGCACCTGCGTCTGAATCTGCCCCAGCATCCGTTCAGCGGCCTTGGGGTCCGTCATCGAGTCAAGCAGAATGCGTTTCGCGTACTCCAGGTTGCCCTCATTGGCATACTGGTTCGCGACCGTGATCCCGTAGAACTCGTCCACCACTTCCTGCTGCAACCCAGACGAAACGCGCCCCAGACTCGCGAGGTTGCGCGTTACTTCTTCCACCGCCTCAGGCTGCAAGTGCTTCAGCACCGCCGCCGCGCGGTCCGGCCCCACCGCCAGCAGCAGAATCGCCGCCTTGGTCATGCCGTCCAGTTCACTCACCGACTCCGGAAGTTTCTCGTTGGGCTTGCGTGGCATAGTTCTCCCAACTCTCCATTACTCGTCGGTCTGAATCCAGCGATTCAGCATCCGTGCGACAGCTTCCGCGTCCTTATCAACCATCGTGTTCACTTGTTCCAGCTTCTTCTGACCTTCCATCTGCCCTTCCGCCACCTCAATCCCCTCCATCGCCGTTTCGCCTTCGTCAGCTTCGCCGACAATATCGCTCGCTCCCTCAATCGCGGGCGGCGGCAGACCCACCAGTTCCTCGGCGGTCGGCGTTTCCACGCGTTTAGCGGTCTTCTTCACCAGCATGAACATCATGCCGATTGCCATCAGACTCAGCAGACCGAGAACCGCCTTGTCAATCAGCCCGCCCGTCCCGATCGCGATCGACCCGCCGCTCGTCGTGATCCCCAGCGTCCCGAGCATCCCGCTCGTCGCCACCTGCGGCATAATCGGATCAATCGGCATGAGCGACACGCCCACCGTCTGCGCCATCAGCGCCGTGATCTCTTCATCCTTTGGCAACTTGCCCGGCGCCGATTGCATCGACAACGCACGCACCTGCGGCTTGATGCTCTCCAGAATCGCCGGACGCACCAACTGCTCAAACGTCTGACGAACCTGCTCGTCGGTCGGATCCGTCGCTTCCCCTTCCGCGCCTTCAGCCGTCTGACTCTTCGCCACCGCCACCACAAACGACCGCGGCACATTCACCGAAATCGCCACCAGCGTCGGCGCCCCGCGCGGGTCAATCGTCTGCTGCATGCGGCTGCCGACTTTGTTGTCATACTCCGTTTTGTTCGTAACGATGCTGCTATTGCTTCCCTCACTGCCGCCCCGCGTAATGTCCGCCGCCTGATTCGCCTCAACCCCAGGCACCGCACCAGGCACCGCCGACCGCTGGCTCTGTTCGGATGTCTCTTCTTTCTTGGGCAGCACCACCGTGCCCTGACCCGTCGGCAGATTGCTGTTCACCGTCTCGCGCACATGCGTCACATCCACCTGCGCCGTCACCGCAACGACCACGTTGGGAATGTACCCGAGCAACTCATAAATCTTGTTCCGCGTGTCCGTCTCCACCCGCGCCGCATGCTCGAGATATGTCGTGGGCAGCGCCTGCTCTTCACTCGTGGCGCGACGTTGACGCCCCGTCGCCGCATCAATCACTCGCACTGTCTCGAGCGTCAACCCCGCCTTGCTCCCCGCCACCAGCCCCGCGATCGCATCCACCGTTGCCTGCGGCAGCGTCTCACCCCCGACAGTCGAGACCTGCACCGACGCCGTCGGCCGCCGCACGCTCATGCCCAGCCCCATCGGAGCCGGCACATCAATGAACACCCGCGCCCCCTTCAGCCCTCGCATCGCGTTGATCGTGTTCGCCAGTTCGTTCTGCAGCGCGACATTCGCCTGCCGATCGTTCTGATCGCGCGTGTTCCACCATTGCTGCTCGCGCAGAATGTTCTCAAACAGCATCTTCTTGTCGCCCGGCAACTGCCCGCTCTCTGCCAGAATCGCAATCGCCCGGCTCCGCTGGCTCTTGGGCACCATCAGGTTGCCGCCCGACATTGTCGCATCAATACCGGCGACCGCCAGCGTGCTCGCCACCCGCTGCTGATCCTCCACCGGCATCCCGGGCAGCATTTCCGCCAGTCCGCCGCTGCCCATGCCCGACAAACCGCCCGGACGCTGCGCAAAGATGAACAGCACCAGCAGCAAAATGACCGCGATCGCCCCCACGAGCCCCTTCTGGCTCGCGTTCAGCCCTTGCATCGCCGTTCCGATGCGCGCGAACATTGTCCGCAACTGATCCACTGAGGGGGCCTCCATGCCCAACTACGCCGTGCATCCATGCACAGCCATTCGCATCGCCTCAATTCGGCGACTTGCGCACAAACCCTTGAATCACCCGCAAAATTGACCCGCGATATCGGCCCAACCCCGCACACATTGCGCATCGCGCCGCCATCCCCCTCAACCGAGCATGACAAAAACAAAACCGGCCGGTTGCACCCGGCCGGCGTTCAGTCACTTGAATCCCCACCCATCACACGCGCATCTGCTTCACTTCGTCGTAGGCTTCCATCATCCGATTCCGCAGTTGCTGCAGCATGCGGAACGCATTGTCCGCCTTCTGCGTCGCCAGAATCACGCCTTCAACGTCATTTCGCTCGCCGGTCGTCAGGTCTTCCACGGCGCGCTGCGCTTCCTGCTGCGCCTGGTTCACTTCCTGCAGGTTCTTCACCAGCACATCCTTGAACGACGACCCGCCGCCGCTCTGCCCGCTTTGCGCACTCTGACCACCCGCAGGCTTCGCAAAGTCCGGCCGCTGAATCTGATTCCCCGAAATGAACCCAAGCGGATCGCTCATGTGTTTCACCGACCTGACAGCATATCCCGCGTTGGCCTCCGTGCCTTCCTCGCCGCGTCTCCACGCGGCATCTCATTACGCCAAAAGTCGCAAAGCCTGATTCACCATCGACCGAGTCAGCTCCGCAGCCGCAGCATTTGCCTCATACGCCCGCGTCGCCTGCATCGCATTCATCTGTTCCCTCACCGGGTCGACGTTGCTTTCCAGCACATACCCGGCCCGAGGCCCCGACTTGATCGCCCGCGGATGCGTCGGATCCAGCCGCATGTTGAACCCCGCCGGATCATCCTCAATCGCCGACACATGCACACCCAGTTTCCGCCCCTGCTGCGTCCCCGATGTCGGATCACCAGGCGAAAAGAACACCCGCTTCGCGCGATAGGGCGTCCCGTCCGGCATCGTCGAATTGCGATTGGCCAAATTCGCCGAAATCGCCGTCAGCCGCGTCCGCTGGGCGATCATCCCACTCGTCGAAATGTCCAACAACCCAAACATGCCGCCTGCCTTTTCCTAATGCCCAATCCCTAATCCCCACCGCCCACTTACACCCGCTGCGATATCGCCACCCGCAGCACATCCATCTCCCGCCGCAACAGGTCCGACGCCACCCGGAACGCCATCCCGTTTTCCGCCAGGTCCTGCATCAGCCCTTCAAAGTCCCGGTTGTTCCGGTCGTGGTACAGCACATTCCCCGACGCAGTTCCGGGACGCAGCCGCAGGTCGCCGCCCGCCGTCCGTTCAATCTCACGCGTCGTAAACGTCGCCACTTCCCCGCCATCCAGCCGACCGCTCGCCCGCCGAGCCGCCACCGCATCCCGCAGCGCAGCCTGAAACGACCGCGGCGAAACGTCCAGCGGCACAAAGTCGGGGGTATCAATGTTCGCCACATTGTGCGCGAGCAAGCGCTGACGTTGCGCGGTAAAGCGCATCATCTGCTCCAGCACAGGCGTCGCACCAGCATGGGCGAGATCAGCGATCATCGCCTCTCACCCCGCAAAACCCATACCACGCTCACCGATATTCGTACACGATCGGTGCCTCAATCTCCGGGTGCAGACTCGCATGCACCGGGCACGTGTGCCCCACCCGCTCCACCCGCTCACGCATCTCCACCGGAATACTCGCCGGCAGCGTCACCTTCACCGGCAGTTTCCCGATCCGCCGAGGCGTCGCGTTCATGTGCTTTTCCACGCTCGCCGTCGCCCCCTCAATGCTGAAGCCGTTCCGCTCGGCATACATCCCGATCGTCGTCAGAATGCACGAAGCCAGCCCCGCCGCCACCAAGTCCGTCGGGCTGAACGCCGTCGCGTCCCCCCCAATGTCCTTGGGCGCATCCGTCCGCAGCGTCGCGCCCTCGGGGTGCTTCAGATCACACTTCTTGTTGCCAGCGTACCGAACGGAGATGTTGACCATGCCCAAAGCGTAGCGGCGTGACTACAAAGGCGGCAGCCCGTTTCGTCGCAGCATCATCGCGATAAGTTCTTCCGCCACGTAGAACGAAGTCGTTGACAGTGCCTGCAAGTCCGCCCGCAAATCACGCGTCACACCGCTCCGATACGCGTGCTCCAACACACCCAGCGTCCCAAGGACTCGCAGTCCAAGCCGTCGCGCCGCCTCACGACCCCGCCGCTCGTCCATCAACACGGTCGCTGCGTCAAATCGCAGCGCCAACTCAATCGCCGCCTGTTCACCCGCGTCAAGTCCTTCCAGACCTCGCGGCATCACCACCCCAGCGCCCGCATCAACCAGCAACCATGCCGGCGGTGAATCGATCCATGCCCGCACGCCGGCCGGCGTTCGCGGATGCATCAGTTCAAGTTTCACAATCGGCGGAATCACCACCCGGTCAAACATGGTCGCCAGAATGTCAATCCGACCAATTAGCACCAAATGATTGATTGGCGTCGTATCAGCAACGACGATCATGCCGACCGCCGTCCCGGCGCATCACGCAGATCATCATCCAGATCCTCCGCCGAGTAATTGAGCGGCACATGGCGATCCTTCAGGAACTGATGCGCATCATGAATGCTCGACGCAAGTGCGCCGGCAAGTTGTCGCACACTTATCGCGCCCCGCCGATACGCCTCCACCAGCAGCGCATCCCGGGCTTCCAGCCCAAGGTCACGCCCCAGCGCCTTGCGCAAGGCAGCTTCCAACTCTGCAGGCAGTTCAATCTGAATCATGTCACACCTGCCGTCAATCACGCGGCCCGCGCCGCTCACCCATTCTTGCGGGCAAACTCATTCATGAACTGCGCCAGCGCAACACACCCCTCGCGAGGCATCGCGTTGTACACGCTCGCACGAATGCCGCCCGTCGCACGGTGGCCCTTGAGCTGGTCCATCCGGTTCTTCAGCGCTTCCGCGACGAACTTGTCATCCAACTCCGCCGTCGTGCACTTGAACGTGATGTTCATCAGGCTGCGGCTGTCATTGCGGGCATGACCCTTGTAGAAGCCCTTGCTCTCATCAATCGCCTTGTAGATGTGGCTGGCCTTCTCCACATTCAACTCGTTCATCTTCGCCAGACCGCCCTGCTTCAAAATCCACTTGAACACCAGCCCACTCATGTAAATCGCAAACGCCGGCGGCGTGTTGTGACGGCTCTCGCCCTTCGCGTGCGTCGCGTAGCTCTCCATCGTGTACAGCTTGCGGCCCATCTTCTTCGCCGCATCCACCAGGTCTTCACGAATGATCACCAGCGTCGTCCCCGCGATGCCCACATTCTTCTGTGCCCCCGCATAGATCAGCCCGAACTTGCTGATATCCAGCGGCCGCGAGAAAATGTCGCTGCTCATGTCGCACACCGCAGGCACGCCCGCCGGCAGCTTCGGATAGCGGAACGTCCCGTCCGCGTTGCGGAACTGCGTGCCGTAGATTGTGTTGTTGCTGCAGTAGTGCACATACGCCGGCTGCTTGCTGCCGTCGTAGTTGATCTCACTGTCGCTGGGGCAGAACGCGTGCTTGACCGTGCGGCCATCCCACGCCTCAAAGCAGTTGGGGTAGTGCCCCTTCACTTCTTCCCACGTCTTCTCCGCCCAGTACCCCGTCGTCAGGAACGCCGCGCTCCCGCCATCCGGAAGCAGGTTCTTCGGAACCATCTCATTCTGCGTCGTCGCGCCGCCCGTCAGGAAGAGCACCTTGTAGTTGCTGGGCACGCCGCCAACCTGCCGGCACGCCGCTTCCGCTTCCGCCAGCACCTTGTCAAACACCTTGCCGCGGTGGCTGTGCTCCATGATGCCGATGCCGCTGCCATCAATGCTCCACAGATCTTCCTGCGCCTGCCGAATCACTTCCTCAGGCAGCACCCCAGGACCCGCCGAATAGTTGAAAGACCGAGCAGCGGCGATGGACGGCTTGACAGCAGCAAACGTGGTCATGCGAAAACACTCCGTAGAAAGGCGCAGACAATGATACCGTCCTCCCCACACTGACCACCCCACCCAAAACGCCCGCTCCCCCAATCATTTGGCCATTTGGCAATTTAGCCATTTAGAAATTTGGTCTCCCCCCATGCTCCCCACCTCCAACCCCCTCGCCGTTCTCTTCACCCACGATCGCTGGGCCACCCATCAGCTCCTCGCCGCCATGGAAAAGCTGCCCGAAGAGTCGCTCCACCGCACCTTCCCCATCGGCCTGGGCTCCCTCCACGACACCATCGTGCACAACGTCGGCGCCATCCAAGTCTGGACCGACACCATCGCCAAGCGCACGCCCCGTCCCTGGATCTCCGACGAAAAGCGCACCGTCGCCGAACTGCGCCGCATCTTCGATCTCGCGATGGACGACCTCATCGCCGTCGCGCACGAAGGACCCATGGACGAGGTCTTTACCCGCACCAACAAGGCGGGCGTCACCTTCAACCTCTCGCGCGTGGAAATCCTCACCCACGTCGCCACGCACGGCGTCCACCACCGCGCCCAGGCCCTCAACATGCTGCGCCAACTGGGCGTCTCACCATTGCCGCAAAGCAGCGTCACCCAGTGCAGCATCGCCCACACGTAACTCGCTCACACCTTGCGGTCCAGCAAGCGATACTGAATCGCCTCCGCCACATGGTGCGTCAGCAGCGTGTCACTGTCTTCCAAGTCCGCGATGCTGCGTGACACGCGGCGAATCTTGTCATACGCGCGCGCCGACAACCCCAGCTCCGTCATCGCCTGCCCCAGCAGCGACTGCGCCTTGCTCTCCATCGTCGCGAATTGATCAAGCTGCTTGCCGCTCAGTCGAGCGTTGGGCGTCTCGCCTTGCCGCTTGCGTGCTTTCGCGCGTGCACCCAGCACCATGTCGCGCATCTGCTGCGTCGTCGCGCCCTTGGGCGTGTCGCTGCCGCCGCGCATCCCCGCGCTCAGTTCTTTCCAGGGCACCGCCGGTGCCTCCACATGCATGTCGATGCGATCCAGCAGCGGTCCGCTCAATTTGTCCAGATACCGCTCCATCGCCCGCTTGCCCACGTCGCCTGGTGCAAGGTCACCCTTGGGCGTCGGATTCATCGCTGCCACCAGCATCACATCCGCCGGAAATCGCAGACTGCTATGCGCCCGCGCCACCAGCACGCTGTGTTCTTCCAGCGGCTGCCGCAGACTCTCCAGCACATCCCGATCAAACTCAGGCAGTTCATCCAGAAACAGCACGCCCTTGTGCGCCAGACTCATCTCGCCAGGCCGCGGAATCATCCCGCCGCCCACCAGTGCAGGCAGACTCGCGCTGTGGTGCGGGCTGCGCACCGGGCGCTGCGTCACCAGACCAATCCCGCTGGGCAGTTGCCCCGCCGCGCTGTATATCCGCGTGATCTCAACCGCCTCCTCCGGGCTGAGCGCAGGCAGCACCCCAGGCAGCGCCTTCGCCATCATCGTCTTTCCGCTCCCGGGCGGCCCCAGCATCAGCAGGTTGTGCCCGCCCGCCGCCGCGATCACCACCGCGCGTTTCACCCCTTCCTGCCCGCGCACATCACCAAAATCCACGCTGGGCTTCACACTGTCAAGCAGCCCCGCTATGTCAATCGCCGGCATCGGCTCAATCGGCAGTTGTCCCGTCACCAGCCCCACCACTTCCGTCAGCGTGCGCACGCCATACACATCCAGCCCGCCAACCGCCGCAGCCTCGTTCGCGTTCTCCGCCGGCACAATCACGCCCTGCATGCCGCGCTGCTTGGCCAAAGCCGCCATCGCAATCACCCCGCGCACGGGACGCACCCGCCCATCCAGCGCCAGTTCCCCCGCGATGCAAAACCGCCGCACATCCAGCGGCTCAATCTCACTCCGCGCCTCCTGCCCCGGCGGCACATACGTCCGCTTCCCGCCAAAGGGCGCGCCGCCATCCACACTCATGATGCCTTGTACCGCCAGCAGGCCCATCGCAATCGGCAAGTCGTACGTGGACCCTTCCTTCTTCAGGTTCGCCGGCGCAAGATTCACCAGCACCCGCCCATTCGGAACGACATACCCGCTATTGACCAGCGCAGCCTTCACGCGTTCCAGCGATTCCTTGACCGCTGTATCCGCGAGCCCCACCACCACGCTCTTGCTCTCATTCAGTGTTGCATTTTCATTGAAATCTACTTCTACTTCGCAGTTCAGTGCGTCGATGCCCTGCAACAAATACGATTGCGTTCGCGCCAGCATACCCAAAGGCTAGCCGCACCTCCCCATGCACACCGCACCCAACATCATCCCACTCGCCGCTCTCGATGCACGCCTCCCCGCGCACGCCGCAACCGACCTCACCGACCCCGCCGCCCGCGCCCGCATCCTCACCACCCTCGCCGACACCCTCGACGCCTCGCGCGAACTCATCCTCTCCACTGCCAGCGACGAGTCCGCCCTCACCATCGATGAACTCACCCCTGAGTTCACTCGCATGACCGCCACGCTGCGCCTCTTCGCCCAGCGCACCCAAGATCCCGCCACTTTCCGCGTGCAGCACGCCCCCGCCCCCACGCCAGACTCACCCGCCATCGGCCCACCCCACACCCTCCACTCGCGCCTCATCCCCTTGGGCCTCGTCGCCGTCTTCGGCGCATCCAACTTCCCCCTCGCCTACGGCGTCTGTGGCGGCGACACCGCCAGCGCCCTCGCCGCTGGCTGCCCCGTCATCATCAAAGAGCATCTCGCCCACCCGCACACCGGCCAACTCCTCTCCACCCTCGCCCACCGCGCGGGCGCACCTCTCCTCTACCTGCGCGACGATCAACCAAACAACGCCGCCGCCAACGCCCT
>VYMG01000034.1_pt2 | contig 95583 bp, 77 predicted proteins | sample 5115261 | NCBI WGS metagenome assembly VYMG01 (sample SAMN12291781, study PRJNA351875) | freshwater metagenome | isolation source: freshwater lake | place: USA: Michigan, Wintergreen Lake | collected 2013-08-08
CGCCATTGATGTGCCGCAACCTGATTTGAATGCAAATGATATTCCCATCAGCTATGTGCCCTTTCGTAATGCCAATATTCTTGCCATAGCAACAAGTTGGGCGGAAGTCCTCGGCGGAGCGGCTCTCTTTATAGGTGCTGTACAAGATGACAGCAGCGGCTACCCCGATTGCCGTGAAGAATTTTTTGCAGCTTTTCAACAAGTTATCAACACCGGCACAAAACCCGAAACACAATGCCATATCCGTACGCCGCTTCTTCATTTCACAAAACAGCAGATTGTAGAAAAAGGTATTGAATTGGGAGTGCCCTTTGAAAAAACATGGAGCTGTTATCAAGGAGAGACCATCGCTTGCGGTGAATGTGATTCCTGTGCATTGCGGCTGCGTGGTTTTGCACGTGCCGGAGCACATGACCCTTTGCCCTATAACCATCGTCCCGACTATTAATAAGCACTATGGCAAAAATTTTACATGTTTTACAAGTGGGCTATCCGCCTGAAGTGCGTGCCGAAAAAATTGTGCGCAGTTTACGCCAAGCCGGGCATCAGGTCTATATTGTAGCACGTATGCCCCGACATAAATCCGCACCGTCCGAGGAATGTTTATACCTTGCACAATCGTCCACTCTGCTCTCGCAATGTATTCCCTACAGCCCTGTTTATACAGGTGGGATTATGGGAGCAATTGAACGTTGGAAACCCGATCTTATCCTCACGCGCGAAATGCTTATTACCGGTTCGGCTGCTTTGGCGGCGCGAAAACATCATATACCCGTGCTTATTGATATGGCGGAACCATATCCCGAAGCAATGAGAGTATGGAATAAATATAATTCCAATCCCATTCTCCGTTTTTTAACCCATACCGCACGATTGCCCGATTATATTGAAAAAGATGCTGTCAATAAATCAAAAGGAATTATTGTCGTATGCGATGAACATAAACAACGATTGCAGCATTTATATGCACTTCCCGATGAACATATAGCCATTGTGCATAATACACCGGAAATTCGAGAATTTGACAATGTAAAAAAAGGGGTCAGCGAAAAACCATCAGTCTTCGGCTATCATGGTTATTTAACCAATGATCGCGGCTTAGATACCTTTATTCGAGGTTTTGATAATGCTTTTACATCTTTTCCCCATATTCGTCTAATTATTTCCGGCGAAGGAAGTGAAGAGCAGTATTTACGCACCCTTGCCGCTTCATTGCCTTCTGCCCATGCTATTACTTTTACGGGAGTCTATGATGCGGAGGATTTGCCCCAACTTTATTCGGATATTGATTTTGGCATTACACCCTATCGTGTCAATGGATTTATCAATAATACCATCAGCAATAAAAATTTTGATTATTTATTGTGCGGTAAACCCATGCTGACTTCATTAGCCGCCCCCTTGCAACGATTACTACATCAAACAGGCGGCGGTATTGCTGTTAATTGCGAAAATCCCGAAGATATTGCTCAAGGAATTGAACAATTATTAAGCGCAGACACCCACACCATGGCGGAAAACGGAATGAAATATGCCAATGCACATTATACATGGCAGCATGACAGTGAACGGCTTGTTGATTTTATTGAAAAACATCTTTAGGTATTTTCATCTCTTTTTATCTTCTATCATGCCGGAATTTCAAGCATAGCATCGGGAAGTTCATACAGCCACTGGAAGGCGAAAAAAGCGGGGCGGAGTTTCATTCAATCCCATAGGGATTACACGTTTATAGAATATGTGTTCTATGAAAATAATCCACCCCGTCAGACTGCGTCTGCCACCCCTCAATGAGGGAATTTTTTTTCCATCTTTATGACCTGTGCTTGGCAAATTGCCGAATCATTGAGTCAATACAATCGCGTTCAGCCAAAAATGTAGTATATTTGGCAAGGCATCAAAAGTATAAAACAAAGTCACTCAACCATGATTAGGAGAAAAGTGAATTGGTAAAGCTGATAATGTGGCCGTGTCAGCCGCAAAAATGAGAAAGATATGTGAGAAGGGTCTGGTGAAAAAGTAACTATTTGGTGGGTTTGTACAAAATTGTACTTTAAACGCAGTTCATATACAATTAAAACATGTAATTAAATGAATTTAGAGGATTATATAAATTGGAATGAGGTGATTTCTGAAAACGAGTTCAGATATTATCTCTCAGAATTATTTAAAAATAAAAACAAATATTCATCTGAAGTTCTTTTAGATATTATAGACATTCTTGGGGATAAATATGGGAAATTTTACGGATCCTTAAAATTGTCCAAAGAAGAAAAGGAAAACTTAAGCCGAATTCTTTTTGATTTAACAAATTTTTCTAATTTAACATTAATAGAAGATTTAATAGGTGCAATGTTTAATTTTAATTTAGATGATTATTATTTTTTCTTAAAAAATAATATAAATTCAATAGAACTTGATGAAGTAAGAAACGAAGTGTTTGACTCATTGAAAGAATATGAAGAAGGACATGTAGTAGGCTACCACAGAATAGATGATTTTTTAAAATAATAATAGAAATTTAAGGAGAAACAATGAAACAAATAATTTTTACATCGGACAGGTGCTTTAAATTTCATGATTACTATATTAGTCATAACCAGTTATTGATTAGGTCAGCAAAAGAAGGTGATCAAAAATTTAATATTGACATCATTTTTTTTAGTACAAAGTTTTTACAAGTGCCTACAGGTTTATCAGGGATAACTATAAGTAGGGTTGAAAAAGATATTGCGAATAAATATGAATTTTTTAGTAAATATTCCCAATATGAGAGCTGTAATTTATTTGAGATAACAAGTGGTGAAAAGAAACACTATATTGTAGCAGCTTTTTTTCATGTCTTTGAAAATGAATTAGAAATAAATGAAACAAGTTTAGGAATGGATCATGTAGGTAGGGAGAAGAGAATAGCAGGAAGCCACTGAGAAAAAGCACAAAGTATCACTTGGCAAGATAGCTGCAAAAAAACAGGATGGATATTCAAATTAAATTTAAGTAATATTTATTATATGAACAAAAACATAATTAGTACTATTATTGGCAACAAGATTGAAGAAATTAGAATTCAATCGTTTTACTTAGACAATGAACTTGTGTCTGAAATAAATTCTGTTCTTATTAAACTTAACACAGGAATTTGGTACAATTTTAACTCTATTGATGGAGTAAATACTATATTAATGTTAGACAAAGAACCAATTGAAAGCAGTATAGAAGAGTTCAAAGATGGATTTGCCTATCCAATTAAATCTGTAAATTTAATATATATTGGTAAAATCATTAAAAATATTAGAGAATATTCTTATAAAAATCAAATTGATGAATTAGGTGGATTTTATATTGAGCTACATGGTGAATTAAGTTTTAGTGTTTTTAATAACGGGCAGGATATAACTCAAATTATGGAAGGATGTATTACAGATAATGACTACGTTTTAATATAAATCTTTTCATTGAGTACTCATCATCAACTATTTGCCCCCTAACAAATAACCCCTTGGAGTCCCAAATGATTATAATGAAAAATCTAAAAAGCACTGTAAGAGTATTAGTAATTGTCATTAGTTCATTTGCAGGATATCTGTTTTTTTTATATTTACTATCTTTTTTTATTAAACCAGGGTTATATGTTAATTCTAAAAACTATTCATTTAAAACTACCGATAGTGTTTTAGTTTCCACCCTAAAACGTTTGCAAATGAAACATCCGAATATTTTCAGTGACACATCAAAATATTGTTACAACGATTTTACTTTTTCTCGAGAAAATGAATTTTATTCTACTTTATATCTAAAGAGTATAAAGACGAGAATCTATTATTGTTTTGTATTTAAAAAATCGTCACTACGTTTTTTTCAAATAATTGATAAAAATGGCAATCGTTATAGACTAAACGATGAGCTAAATGATGAAGAGAGTGAAAAATACATTCAAGATTTTGAGACTTCAATTTTACCATTGTTAGAGAAAGAATTAGGTGTAAAAGCAGAGTTTGAAGATTGATTATTAACTAAATTGAACACTATTATTACAGACAACACAGATATTTTACTCTAAAACATATATCAATATAATTCTGAAAGAAACAAAAAAAGGGTTGCCTCAATAATGAAGCAACCCTTTGCCATACGAAGTGCAACAGTATGATTTACCGTACAATCATGCAAGGTAAAGTCAAAGTTTTCGCTGATGTATGCACTTGAATATAATATGCACCCGGCATTAACTCACTTGTATTAAGTGCGAAAGAATTAGCACCATCAACAGCAGTCATTGAATAATCTGCAATCACAGCGCCCACAGCATCATAAATGCTAATCCGAACATTAGTACCTTGTTCTGCCGTAAAATGGACGGTGGCTGATGTTTGAGCCGGATTAGGAACAATGCTATTACCCGTTTGCGCTACTGTTCCTTCGTCAACACCAACGCTGATAGCCGGTGATAACGATTGTTGTACTTCAGTCATAGTAGCATCGCCCTCAACAATTACTTCCGATACAGCCGGTGTATAACCCACACGTTCGATATGAAGAGTATAAGTACCCTTCGTTAATGTGCTCATTTCAAAGAGTCCTTCCGCATTGGACAGAGCAAAATCACGTACAATACCTTGTGCATCCACGGCATAAGCAATAGCTCCATTCATTGGCTCAGCACCTTGTACATTGTCATTTTTGATGCTTGGTCCATTTTTGCGTACCCAACCGCGAATGCCTGCTTTGCCGAATAAGGAACGTAAGTCATTAAGTTTGATGGCAATTTGCGATGTACTTGTTTCGCTGACAGTGACGAGTGTTGCTTTTTGCCATTCTAATGTTGCAAAATCATTGAGTTTGTAAAATCCGGGAACAGCCGCAACTCCCGTAGGGAATGCAAAAAATAAATATGTACCGGATTTGAGTTTTTCAAAATTGAAATTACCATCGGGCGCATTGGTTGAACGCACTGTAAGTCCTGCAATACCTTCATTTGTTGTCGGCAATCGGAATGCAATCACAGAGGATGAAAGTGGTGCACCGGCACTATTTGTCACGATACCGACAACACGATTATTTTCTTGTTGATTGCATGGAGTAAGATTGAAGCTAATCGTATCTAATGCCTGAGCATTACCGCGTAAAGAAAGAACAGTGGCTTGAGTTCTGTCATTGGTTTCTTTGTAGTATTGGTCAAGATAGCACAGAGTGCTTCCCATACCATTGCGCCCTTGTGTACAATGCACGATATAATCACCTTCGGGTAATTCAATAGAATACACACCGCCATTAGCTGTCAATGCACTGAATGTTTGACCACCATTTACGGCGCTACGGTTCACATTGATAAAATTTACAAGAGCAAAGTCTATGGTTTTAAACTGCTGACCGGATTTATCACCGACTTGACCGATAACTCTATAAGTTTTAGGAACAGATACTGCATCAAGAACAAAATTTACTATCGCCGAATCGCCACATTGTAGAGAAATTGGTGTAGCAAGCTTATATTCTTTGACATCATCATGATATTCGGATTCATAGCCATAGGCACTGCAAAATAGACGATAATTATCTGATTGCACAGGCAAATAATAAAAGCCATCCACAATTTTACTGACGAAAACACCGCTGTCTTGACCATTATTGCTTGAACGGTCACCAAATGCTAAAACATATCCATCCTTGATATTATTGCCGTTTTCGTCTTTGACTGTGCCAAAAAATCCGGCTGCTTCTCCCGGACAATCAAGCACGAGAAAATTCACAACATGCAATCCCATTTGTCCAATGGGGAACCCCTGTTCATTCCGTACTGAAAAAACTCCTTGAAATCTGCCGGGCTTGCTTGGTGTATAGGTAAAAAGTCCTGTTTTTTGATCGAAAGTAAATGAGCTTAAATACGACTGTGGATTGCCTGTAAATTCTTCTTGGATATATGTATTATTCGGTAAACCATTCATCCATGTATTGCCATTATTTGTTGAAAAACGAACAGTTGCGCTATAAGTACTCGGGCGCATAGTCGTCACAACATCAATAGATGACGTAAATTCTACCAAAAGACCTCCAGATTTAACTCTAAATGTTGTTTCACATGGAATAGCGCGTGCTGAGTCCTCAGCGGTAAGTCCAAATTGGGGGTATAAATTTAGCCTATAACTACCCTCAGGAAGGTTAATTCTTTTCAAAAACGCACTGTATTTTAAAGGACCGCCTTGGAGTTCTGTAGGACTTATTTTGTCAAAGTACAGTAGTTTTGTTGAAGATTCATTTAATATCATAACCCTAAAAATATCCGGCACAGGTATATCGCTTGTCATTATCCAATCAATGGCAAGATTGTAATACCCATTATTAGGATTATAGACATCACGTATCGCTGTGATTTGCGGTTTCGGCAACATTTGAGCAGAAAGTCCTGATAGACCAACAAAGAACAGCGCTGCACAAAGCCACAGTGTTCGTAAAGAGAGAAGAGGTGTTCTCATAGGAAAAACTCCTAAAGATAAGTTGAAAATGATGGTACAACATGTACCGTGTTTTATGAACTTACCACAATAACACATCCATTTTTTAAGCGTTGCAAAGTTTTCAAAAAAAAATCTTTACCCTCTCACATTCATACAAACAGAGAAATTCCGATTTTTGCACATCATTTTCACCATACTCGCAGCATAGCTATGAAATACTTACTTTTGCTTATTACTCTCATGACACTTCATTCTATGGATGCAATGGCTCAACGCTTTACTCCGCCACCAACGCCATCGGTACCTGTCGCCGACACGGTGCATGGCAAGATACTTACCGATAACTATCGTTGGCTTGAGGACAAACAAGATGAGAAAGTAAAAGAGTGGACACATAATCAACATAATGCCACACTGGGTTATCTGAAATCTTTACCGGCAATCGAAGGATTAGAACAAGAAATACGCTCTTATTTGCAACGCGACATTATCGGCAGTCCGTTTTTTGTTGCCGACAAACAATTCTTTTACAAGAAAGTAAAGAATGCCGCACAATCTTCATTGATGCAAAGGGAGAAAGATGGTACAGAACATGTCTTATTTAATCCTTTAGATATAGATCCATCTGGAAAAACATCCATCTCATTTACGGATTTTACTTTGAAAGCCGATCGAGTATGTATAGGCACACAAACCAAAGGATCAGAAATTAATACCGCTCGCATTATTGATGTGGCAACAGGGAAACAACTCGGTATGGAATATCAAAATATTAATAGCTGGAGTTGGGCTGCCGATGAAAAGTATGCCTATATATCCATACGTTCCAAAGAAATTGTGGCAAAACAAGAACCAATAAAAAATTATAAATTAAAAGTCGGTAGTCCCATAGAATCCGCAGAATTTATGATAGCACCGACCGATGCTAAAAATGTATCGTCCGTAAGTGATGCCTATGACCCGCAATCATCCATAACTCTCACCATATTTTCTCAAGGTGATTTCATAAGTAATACGCTATTATCTCGTGAAGTCAGCTCCAAAGAGCCACCTGTGGAAATATATTCCGGCAAACAATACAGAGCATTCCCATATTTGTGGAAAGATAAATTATACTTTTTTACCAATGATAATGCACCCAATTATAAAATAATGGTTGCGGATGCAAAAAAACCTCATTATAGTCAATGGAAAACACTTATACCCGAAGGAAAAACTGTCATCGAGGAGTATGAATGTACATCAGACTATATTCTCGTGAAAGATAAAAAGGATATAATGAGCAGAATAATGGTATATAGATATGATGGCACCTTTGTCAAAGAATTGAATTTACCGGAATTAGCGAATGTGGGCTCCATGCGATATCACCGTGAGAGTAATTCTGTATATCTGTCTTTAACATCCTTTACAGCACCGAGTAAATTATATAAAATTGATGGTAAAACTTTGGAATGGACATTTATTTTTCAAGAACCGTCGCCTATCAATACTGACAATATCGAAGCAAAAATAATTATGTATCCGGGCAAAGACGGCACTAAAATACCAATGTTTATCATTCATAAAAAAGGATTACAATTGGATGGTAATAATCCGACTCTTTTATATGGTTACGGTGGATTCAACAGTGGAATTTCACCCGGATTTATTGGTTTAATGTCGGTATTTATTCAGCGAGGCGGTGTTTATGCTCGTGCAGGTATTCGCGGTGGTGATGAATATGGCGAAGCATGGCATCGTGACGGTATGCAGCATAAAAAACAAAATACCTTCGATGATTTTATTGCAGCCGCGGAATATCTTATTGCCGAGAAATATACATCACCGAAAAAATTAGCGTGTGAAGGTGGAAGTAATGGTGGATTATTGGTAGGAGCCGTCACAACTCAAAGACCTGATTTATTTGCAGCGGCGGTATGTGGTGTGCCTTTGCTTGATATGGTGCGCTTTCACAAATTTCTTATAGCACGGTATTGGATACCCGAATATGGTGATCCCGATAAAAAGGAAGATTTCGACTATATTCTCACATATTCACCGTATCACAAAATTCCCAATACATCATTACCTGCAATGATGGTGACGGCAGGCGAAAATGATGTGCGCGTAGATCCGCTTCATGCGAAAAAATTTGTGGCTGCTTTACAAAATAATCCTTCGCAAAAACAACCTGTACTCTTGTATATGGAATTTGACAGCGGACATGGCTCGGGCAAATCCATACAACAACAAATTGATGATATTGCATTTAAATGGCGATTTGTTATGTACAATTTGGGCATGAAATAACCATTTTTTCACCATGATTATTAGCGTGGTGAATATTATCACAATGTCAATGATAATCTATAATTCACTATCTTTCCACCATTGCGTGAAAACTTGTTTTGTCATTGCCAACGGTACAATTTCACCGATACGAGGTGTCATAAGAGGAATATTATAAAGTGTATTCAATTCAGTAATACGCTCTAAAGGCTCGTCCCATGAGTGATTTGCCATCACAAACTTGCATGAATGCACAGGAAAAAGCTGTTTAGCATGTATTTCTTGTGCAACTTGCAGCACCTCTTCGGGTAAATGATGAATATATTGCCATGCTTTATCATATTGACCATTATCTAAAATAGCAAGGTCAAAATATTGATGTTTTTCAGCAATTGCTTTGTAATGTGAATCATAGCCGCTGTCTCCGCCGATATATATTTTCATAGATGGAGATTGCACAACAAAAGAAACCCATAAAGTAGAATTACGCGAAAAACCACGCCCGGAAAAATGGCGTGCCGGCTCGCAAAATACCGTAAATCCTTCCGCAATGGACACATATTCATACCAATTTTTTTCTATAATTTTATCGGACGAATAACCCCAATATTCCAAATGTGAACCAATACCAAGCCCACATATCACTTTTCCTATTTTCGGCAATAATGAGACAATGGTTTTATGGTCTAAATGATCATAATGGTCATGGGTAAGCAACAATATATCAATAAAGGGCATATCTTCAACCGAATAAATGTCAGTGCCTTTAAAGGAACGATTTGTCCCGGGTATTGGCGATGCATTACCACTAAAAACAGGATCAACGAGAAATGTCATACCATCAAGTTGCAGAAAATAACTTGAATGACCAAACCATACGATACAATCATTATCCGGTGATATGGTGTGAAGATTATTTTTCACCGATGGCAGTTTATCTTTGGGGCGTTGGCGCGGCACTCTTTTGAACAGATACTCATAGAGTACATATATCATCGAATATCCTTCGGCAAAATCAGGAGTATGTGACAGATTATGGAATTTTCCTTTGGTATAGTTTGAGTAATGTTCATAGAGTTTTCTTCTTTTTTTATCAGGTGCTTTGCCCATAACACCGCTGCGTATATACAGAATGAACGAAAGAAGGACTAATACTATAAGTGAGAAAAAAATGACCATAGTATATGCTTGGTAAAATAAAAATAATTTATGCAGTAAATGTCAGTGAATGTTCTAAGTGATCTAACCATGCGGGGGGGTGCTCATCATACTCTTTTTTGTAGAATATTTTGCATTGCTCAATAATAGAGCGCGCTTCGTTTAAATTCCCACTTTCTTTACACACTTTCACCACTATCTCATACGCCTTACGATAGGTATTGTCTATAGCAATAATTTTTTTTGCATAACTGATTGAAAGGTCATAGTTATGCACTTCTGCATAGTATGCAGAGCATTGTAAGCAACCCAGAATATAGTGTGATTTGTAATCTTCTCTTATGGAGTGTGTCCATTCTTCATACATATCTTCCGGTAATAAATCCCCACCATAATATGAGAGAGCTTTTTCTATTAATTCTATAGATTCATATTCATTTGTACATCGTTGTGCTTGTGTTACATAATGTAAGAACTCACAACAATCAATTGTCCCCTTATCACCAAAATCAAGGGTATATGATTTATCGGCAGCTATAATATACGAAGAAGGAATTCCCTTCGGCATATCAGGTTCGAGAATTGAGCGTATAACCGAAACAGCATTCCAAACTATATTCACGGCATTTTCAGGAGCATTATATCCCCAAAAAGTATCAACAATTTTTTCTACCGATAATGTTTGCTTATAATTCAATACCATATATTTAAATATATCTCGACTTCTTTTACGCTTCCATTGTTCAGATGTAATTTCTTTACCATTGACCTCTACATAAAATCTGCCCAATACTCGAACCTGTATATCAGGGCTTTTAGCCTTCTCCGATTTTTGTATAGATTGTGGAATAATAATGGATGACATTCCCATTGTCTCAAAGGTCTCTTTATTTCGCTGTACCTCAAATTCATAGATTGCGTCACGATTCTCATCTTGCTGATCAATGGTTTCGGCAAGTAGTGATTTTGTGAGTGAATTTTTATTAAACCTTCGAACAAACGATGTCTGTTTTTCCGGGTAATTTCTTTTAATAGATTTCTTTCTAAAAATATTTGATATGAGGTTTCAAAATAAACAAGTGCTTGATCTGTTTGATGTAGCTGAATATACGATTCGCCGATAAGCAGATGTGCATACGGTTCATATAATGCAATAGTATATTTCTTCGAATCGGCAAGGACCTCTTGAGAAAACCGTAGTGCTTCATGATATTCGCCTACTTGATAATATAACTTCGCTAAACGAAGTGTAATAAGAATAATTCCGGCTTTATCACCCAAATCAGTACGAATTTTTTTTGAGAACAAATACTCGCGAAGTGCAGCACTATAATTGCCCATAGCTGCGTATGCCCGACCTGCATTGCTATGTAATCTAGCATGATTGTGCATAGATTCAATGTGCATTGGCACACAGAGTCCTTCCATTGCAAGTTCTAATGCTTTTGTCGGTTGTTGTGTGTCGGAATATAATTCAGAGAGAGCTGAACAGACTCCCAGAAAACAACGTTCATCTGTTTTACAATATGGATGAAGATATACTTGACTTAATTGCTCGATAGCATGATTATATTGTCCTAAAAAGGAAAAAATTGCTGCAAGAACTTGACGTGCCTCAAATTCTACACCAATATGACCATTTTGTGTTGCAAAAGCTATTGCTTGTTGAGCATATTTCTGTGAATTGTTTATATCACCTTGTTGTTTTGATATGCCCGACAAAATCAAAAATGCTCGTGGATATAATTCACTGTACGTATGTGAATCATACTCTTGTATAAGCGAAAAAACAACAGATAAAGCTATATCAAAATTTCCGGATAAATAATAAAATGTAGCCAGATTTTGTTTGTGGAACATATATCGTTCATCATCATGATATTGCTTACAAAGTGCAAATATATTATCAAAAATCGGGATTATTTTATCGGGCAATTTAAGTAAATGGTATAATCCCGTAATTCTATAGAGCGTGTCGCATACAACTTGATAATCATGTTCTGAAGCCAGTTTTGACTGTAAAGCATCAATTTGCTCAAGAGCCGATTCCGGATTGCTTGAAATAAGTGATTGAATTTGTTGAAGCTGTACACTTGTTTCATGAGATGGTGAGTGTAAATATGATTTCACGGTTGTATTTCACAAGAAAGTTGATGTATATGTTGTCAAATAACAGAAACAAGTGAATGTTCTCATTAATCTAACCACACCGGCGCTGCCTCTCTACATTAAATTGTATATTTGTGCAATACTACGATGTGCTTCGTTAATAATATATTTTTTGAACAACATTCATTAAAACATAAAAGCGAATGTGGTCATAAATCTCTGATTGGATTGCAAATAATTATTGCCTAATTTTTGCACAATAGGTATTTGATAATGTAATCCGACCATAAAGCTATTCAAAAAAATATCCGTTCCTATGATGCCATTTGTCAAATAGCCTCCGGTTACAGTAATAGGCAATCCATTATTGTCATTATATCCCGAATATTCGCCATAGACTCCCAAGGACGGCATTATTTTCCAATCATCATTATCAATAATCACGAACATATTGAGCGTGCTTGACACACGATTACCAAAACGATAATTATCTGCATTAACGGTATGAATTTTTCCTTGCGCATCAACGCTTATCCCATAATTCCCTAAACGTACTATATATTGCGCTAATGCAAGAAAACTTACACTTCCAGTACCTATTTGAAAATTGGGATTATTTACTTCGTCATTATTATCGGTTTCCGGTAATTCATGTCGTCCTGTGGGTAAAGTCAAGCCGCCTCCCATAGTAAAAGCATGCGATACTTCGTCGGGTGCGCAGGTATTATCTCTTTCGACAATATTATAATTGGCAACTAAGGCAATATCACCAATACCATTCAGATTGATATTTCCTGTTTTTGTGTATTGTGTATTTGCCGAATAAGGAACACTAATCAATGCTTGCAATCTATCGAGAGGATACCAACGTGCGAGTAATTCTGCTGTGTGGAATATTTCTTGGGTACGAAAACGTTCGCCCATTCCAAGATGGGAATCAAAATCCATTGTTCGCCAACGGATGCCGACAAAATTTCGTGCTAAATTTGGTTGTAATCCAAAATAGGTAGCCCCTGCACCACAACCGCAGACTTCACAACCGATTGCAGAATTACTATAAATAAATGTAATTATTAACGATACTGCTAATAAAGTTTTCATTGTTCTGATAATAAACGATTCCGTAAAAATGTATCGTCTTTTAAGGTTGCCAAAAATACAATAATCAACCGTTTTTCTTCAGCGGTAAGCGGTATGCCCAATATTGTGCCTTGACGTAATAAAGGGTCAAGTGTCGGACTGTCTTTCACACCTTTCTCATAATGGTCAAGGACTTTCTCTAAGGAAGAAAATCGTCCGTCATGCATATATGGTGCAGTTTCTGTAATATTACGCAAACTTGGAACTTTAAATTGATACAAATGGTCAGAATTTAAGGTAATTTTTGCTCTGCCGCTGTCGGCTTTGTTTCGTATTGTCAACCCATTATTACGATACGATAAATCAGTAAAAAATGTACCCTTATGACATGAAGTACATTTATTGTCGAAAAGAGTTTTTCCTTGCATCTCTTCTGCTGTCAATGATGCTTCTCCTCGTTGATATTTATCAAATCTGGAGTTTGAAGAAATACACATAAGTTGAAATTGTGAGAGTGCTTTCAAAAAGCGTTCAAGAGTAATGGAGTCGCTACCGAAAGCTTTTTTAAAGAGGGGCGGATATTTTGCTGATTGACGTAATTTATTGAGAACATTCGGTAATGTTTCATCCATTTCATTATGTGCTTGAATGGGATTAATGGCAAACAAATCAAGATCACCGACACCACCATCCCAAAAGAATTCTTTTTGCCATGCAAGATTATGTAATGCCGGTGTATTGCGCAATGTTAATTGATCGTCAATGCCATGACTTAAATCATGGGCAGCATGGGCAAAAGCCGCAGATTGTTGATGACATGTGCCACATGAAATGGTTCCGTCACGGGAAAGAATACCATCATAAAATAATGTACGTCCCAAAATAAAACCGTCAGTCGTAATAGGATTCCGCGATATATTATACACAGGAGCCGGAAAATTGGACGGAACAATAAATTCTATTTTCTCCGGCTCTTGGTTTATTGCTGTATCGGTTTCTCCGCATGAGAGAAAAACAAAAGGCATAACTACCATCATCGAAAGAGAGAATATTCTTCTCATCGTCATGTACCATACTGTAAAGGGATGCTTCATAGGAATTTCGAGTAGAGTTAACTATGCCTTTTGTAACTAACTATTTTGATTAATGAGAGTGATCATTATGAACATGGTCAAAGCTAAACATATTCATATAGTTATTGGCTATATCCACAGAACTGCGGGAAAACATATATGAAGGATTTTTTGCTAATTCTATAGTTTTATTACCGCTGAATACTCTAAGAATATCGGCAAGGATATGCACTTCCGGTGCAATATCACTCCGCACGGTTGCAGGCGTAGTGCCCATGGATAATGTTACTGTTTTTATATTGTTAATTGTTTGCGCACTATAGCCGCCAAAGCCACCTATATGGAATCGGAAATTATTTTCGACTTCATTTATTGCAGGCGATGAACCTTCCATTTTAAAGAAAATATAACCGGAATTCCAATCCCAGTACATATCTTTACCCTGTCCACTCATATCAAGTGCACCCTGACGTTTTTCTATGGGCATCGTGGATCGCACGCTGTCAACCCCAATGGTGTAGCGTACTTCTTTGTAATCTCCTTCGGGTATATTGGATAGTTTTACTTTTGTTGAAGTCGGCACACTTTCATCCACGAGAAAATAACTGTTATCTTGCGGTACGGTATAGACAGTGCCTGATGTTGTTACTAATGAAATATTGCTGATATAATATTTTAAGATTGTAGTTGTGAATTTTTCTCCTGCTGCATTGGTATATTCCTTGTTAAAAGTAAATTCATCATCGCCTGCCACATTATCAAATTCTAAGATAATGGAACCCGCTTTTGTGGCATCGGGCGCGGTTGTGTGGTCATCGCTGCATGATGAGAAAAATGAAAAAACGGTTGCAACAATTAGTGCACGAAAAGTATAGGAAAGAAAAACTTGTTTCATTATAGTACTGTACATAAAATTATAAAAAAATAAATATAATAAATGAAGATATCACATCACAATGTATCAATAGTGTCATTGTGCGTAATATATGTGTAATAATTATGATGGACGGTTGTAAAATTTACAGTACTCTATCGGGAGGGGCAAAAGGTAAGCGGCTATATCCGCGTAATAATCTGCCGCTATGGTTGATGAAGGTTTGTAATGGCAGACTCTCTGTAGAGCGAATACATTCTCTGTTGAAAAGTATTATTATGTCATGGAACATTTCCTCACTGTAAAAGCGACCGGAAGAAGACCGCGTCGAGGCATCCGAAGAGGTATTATCGCTTTGCTGCGCAATCGCATCTGTCACTTGGCATTTGCCACAGCATTCATTGTCCGGTATATCTTTCATCACACACAACTCTTCGGCATAATACTCATAGCGGAGCATATAGTCCACGACGGGAAGTATCGGTCTTATAAGAACAATACCGTAGAGTATAAGGATGATATAGCGAATAATGATCATTGATGGTGAAGTAAAGCGACCTTGTTATCGGCGCAAAAATACAAATTTTCAATATTCGGACAAAATTATCTTAAATATGACAAGCAAAAGTATGTGATAGGAATACAGATTTGTTGTAAGCAGAATCCGTTTGTTTTCCTTATCTAAGACTCGGTACCACGAGTAAATTGAGTTATCTATGTCACTACAGCAATAGATTTTTCATCAAATGATAATCCGGCTTGCAGTGGCTAAAGTTCTGCAATTGTTGTTTATTGCATCAGTTAGCCCTAATTTCGCACTTGGTTTTTCATTCAAATGGACATTTCATGAAACTACGATACATCATATTCTTCACCCTCAGTCTGATTTTTACGACATTCTTCTCGCTTTCCGATGCTTTCGGGCAATCGCCGGAAATTGTGGTAAGCGAGTATAAGGACTCACCCGGGATTAACCCTGCCAGTGAATGGATGGAACTTTTGGTCACCAAGGACAATCTGACATTGGTAAATTATACCATCCGTGATAATTCGGGAACTGACAGCTGGCAAGGAGGTATTCGTTTTCTTGATATTCCTCTGTGGAAAAATCTTAGAGCAGGAACGATTATTGTTATTCATCACCGTGACCCCGCCAATCCCAATTATGATAAAGATACCAAAGATGGCTACCTTGAAGTATCAGCTTTTGACCAAACAATCTTTGATCGTTTTCTTGATAATGCTGCCGATTTTAGCGGAATCATTAGCTTAAACGCTTCATCTGATATCGTTCAAATACGGGATGCAAGCAATAATCATGTGCATGCCTTAGCGCATAACAAATCAACGGATGCTGATTTTCTTGCTATCCAGCCACGTTCGCTCAATCATAGCAGTGCTGGAACCGGATTTGCAACGCGCGTCTATCCGGGCTTAAATTTAGAAGATTATTATGGCGACAATGCTTCTGATAGAAAATCCGTATCTGCTATTGATAACAGTACACAAGGTAAACCGAACAAAAACAATGCAAATCAGGATAATAACCAAGCTTTCTGGCGTAAAATACGCGAACCTGAATGGAATAATCCTGCTTTTACGAGTATTGTTGTCACGATGAATAATGTCAAATTAAATTGGACTCCGATGACGGACCCCAATCCATCAGATAATATCCAAGGGTATATGATTATGACCACGGACGATTCCGACCCCGATACTAATAGAACACCTGTGGATGGTACAACCTATGTTATTAATCAGAAAATCGGGAATTGGCGTATTGTGGACATTGTTCCCGCCTCGCAAACAACATACGATGACCCAAGTAATTTCGAGAATATCGCCTGTGGCGGCTCATATAAATACCGTGTGTATGCCTTCCGATTTGAACAAGATCAAGTAGAAAAACGTGATACTCCTGAACGAGAAGCTCGTGGAAGGCAATATCTTACCGATAGATATGCTGTGGCAAGGGCATACAAACCTGCAATGAATAAACCGAATGTTACGGTAACCGGAGCAGTGCAAAGTGGTGAGAAAATCAGTGCTTGCCAAGGAAAAACAATTACATTTTCTTCAACACCGGCAACAAAGTATCAATGGTATAGAGATAATAATCCCATTCTAAATCAAACAGCATCTACATTAGCGGTTACTCAATCGGGCAAATACTATGTGGAAGTGACAAATGATGTAGGATGCACCGCGCAATCCGATGAATTTATGGTAGAAATTATCCCTTTACCTGTAGTCACTCTTAATCAAGGCAAAACAGCAAAACTGTGCGCAGGAGAAACTCTCACCATAACAGCATCGGGAGCGGGTCCGATTTATACATGGTTTAAGGATAATGTTGTGATTTCAGGTCAAACGACTAATGCTCTTTCTATTACTCAGCCCGGTGTATATAAAGTGTCCGGCAGTAATAGCATCGGTTGTGCCGATACTTCCGAAACCTTGACCGTCACCGCAAGGGAAACAAAATTTACTATAAGTCAACCCAATCTTGATTTTGGACAACTTGATGGTTGTACCTCCAGCAAAACCGCAGCAACGGAATTTACAAATACCGGAAAAGACACAGTGCATATCACGAAGGTGGATGTAACGACGGATTTTACGGTTGTCTCTCCTTTACCGATAACTATTGCACCCAATGAAAAAAAATCGGTGTTTTTCCGATTTAATCGCCCCACACAAGGTATCAGCAATGGGACGGCAAGCGTCACAGTATCACCATGCACCACAGTGCAACCAATGACACTCAAAGGCGAAAAACTTAAATCCGATTTTGCAGCCGATCGAGGTGCAATCACTTTTGCAGAAAAGTTAACATGTGAAATTGCCGAGCAAGATTCCGTTTTTAATATTGACAATAAGGGTACGGCGGCACTCACTCTTATCGGTTATCCGTGGAATCTAAAACCACCCTTCAGCGTTGTAGAGCTTTTGCCAAATAATCCTGTCATTCAGACTGGAAGTACACGCGCCATACGTGTTCGCTACAGTCCGCCACAGGGTGAAGGAAATTATTCCGATGAATTAAAAATACCATTCGAAGCCGGAGATTGTAAAGATACCATACGTTTAGTTCTTACTGCTCAAAGAAAAAAACCTGTACTTACCGCCGTGAATGCTTCCGAGTTGATATTTACACCACTTCTTGGCTGTGATAAAGAGATTCTGGATTCGGTAGCAATTCGTAATGATTCCAAACAACCATTATTTATAGCACAACAGCTTGCCGATACATCGGTCTATAGCTTACGCAATATTCCGGACACCATTAAACCCGGCGCAATTAAACAATTACATATTCGATTCAGACCAAGTCAAGAGGGGGATTATCTTGATTCTTTACCTCTGTTTGTTGATGGTTGCAGCGATACCGCATTAGTGATTAAAGTGCGTGGTACGAAAAAAAGTGCAGCAGCCGTTTTATCCCAACCATCCATTGCTTTTGCCGATGTATTCAGTTGTGATATATTGATGGCTTTAGCAGATACAATCACTCTTTCTTTAGCAAATTTCCCCGGGTCGGTGACGATTGATGATATAAGCATGACCAATGTCGAACCTTTCAGTATTAATCTAACCAAAGGACAGACCATCAGCGATGGAGAGAAAATCATTGTACGCTTTTCTCCGCGTTTTGACCGCTCCTATACCGATAATATTCGTTTACGCTTACAACCATGTGATCTTTCTTTGAATTTACCCGTGTCAGGTACACGAAAATCATCGGTGTTTTCATGGACTAAAAGTTTTGATTTCGGCACAGTGGATACGGGACAGCAACGCTCCGGTGTCGTGGTGTTCAAAAATACCTCTCGCTTACCCATTACATTAAAAGATTTGGATAAAGTCAGTTCTCCTCCTTTTATCATTACTGTGGTAGATAAACAATTTCCTGCGCTTATCAATCCGGGTGACTCAGCGATTATTTCTATTGAGTATAGTCCCAAAACGGCAGTGCGTGACTCAATCATAGCGAACTTTGTGATTTCTGCTCCATGTGATACAATTTTTACGCTTAATCTCAAAGGTTTAGGTCGCATCAGAGGTAATAATCCCAATGCTAATCCGGCAACATTACTTGTACAAAACACAAAAGCAAAGCCGGGCGAAAACTTTACCTTCTCTGTGTCACTGCAATCTCCTGATACAGCAAAATTCTCATTGATGAAGGTCTATCGCCTTGAATTGGATTTTACGTATAATGGCTCGGTAATGATGCCATTGTCGGTTAAAGTTCCACAGAATCAATTGGGGTATCAGGCTCAAATCACAGAAACTGCTGCGGGCGCAATGAAGCTTATAGTGACACATCCGCAGCAAGCCAATGCACCGACCTTTATTGCGGATGGTCGCCTTGTGGATATTGAAGCATTAGCCATGCTTGGCGATGCGGCAACTTCTGATATTGCTATTGTCAATGATAATATTGCCGGCAATGCACTCAAAGCCACGGAATTTACCTATGAAAAAGGGATTCTTACTTTGACGGATGTCTGTAATTTGAATGGACGATTGGTGAAAATTTCAGGCACACCGGGGGTCAGAATTGCTTCATTATCTCGGGGGATAATGGAAATCCACTTTGAGAATGTGAGCACCGATTATACAAGCGTAGAAATATACTCTTCCATGGGCGAGAAGATTATGACAGCGGCGGAGGGTATATTCTCACCGGGGACTCACAGTGCCCCTGTGCGGACTTCTACACTTGCCAATGGTGCATATTATCTTGTGTATAAAGCAGGCATTTTTACCTACACATTACCCTTTATGATGGCATATTAAGGAAAATTTATACACAAACCAAAGAAAATTCTACATTTATAGTTGTTGGATAAACTTTTTTGTCTATCTTCGCATTCCATTTTTTCATATTTTCAGTTAGTTACATGAATCTTTACATCGGAAACCTCGATTACGGGGTTACAAATGAGATGCTCCAAGAGTACTTTGAAGCAGTCGGCGAAGTGTCCTCAGCTAAAATCATTACAGACAAAATCACAGGTCGCAGCCGCGGCTTCGCTTTTGTTGAAATGCCAAATGATGACCAAGCACAAACAGCATTAGACACATTAAACGGATCTACTTTAGGTAAGAGACAAATCTCTGTTACCGAAGCGCGTCCGAAACCACAAAATGACCGTTATTCCAACGATCGTCCACAACGCAATCGTTATTGAGATAACTCCTATAAAGAACATTCTTTACGATGGTCTTCCCTCTTCAACAAGGGGAGACCATTTTTGTTTTTATTGGCAAAAAGTCCAATTTTTGTATTCTTATTATCGTAAATTTTACTTTTCAGCATATATTCTTTCATGTCTAAACGCACAGTTTTGGTTATTGCGCATTATTTTCCGCCTATGGGTATCAGCGGTGTGATGCGCACAGTTCGATTAGTTAAATACTTAGCATTACATAATTGGAACCCTATTGTACTTACTACCACTCCGCCCCATTATTACAATGAGGACGAAGCTCTTGTGGAAGAATGTCAGTCACTCAACATAGAGATTATTCGCACCGCACCCAAAAAAAAACGCTTAAGCAATAAAGCCAAGGAAAATCCGAGCAAGCCATTGCAACTTCTGCGTGGCGATACTCACGGATTGTCTGCATTGCTCCACCAACCCGACATTGGCATCGAATGGCGAAAAGCAGCTTTAGCGGCGGCGGAAACCATCATTCGCGAACGAGATGTCAATGTTATCATGGCAAGTGCTCCACCTTTTTCGGACTTGGTCATTGCGCGCGATATTGCCGAACAACATTCTTTGCCCTTTGTGGTTGACTACAGAACCATGTGGCTGAGCAATAGCGCAAGGTCTTATCCCACACCTATGCACAAAAACAATGAACGCAAGCAAGAAGAAGATATCTTAAAGCGTGCATCCCATGTCTTGGTCAATTCACGTTATGCCAAAGAAATGCTTATCAAACATTATCGCTTTTTGCGCTACGATGATATTGCCATTGTGCCTGACAGCTTCGATGGTGAATATTTCGATGACTATTATCCGCATGAGGGTGACCATAAATTATTGCTTACACATTGCGGGGATATTCACAATCCTTCACTCACGAAATCTTTATTGTCCGGTTTGGAACGATTTATCAAAAAAAATCCTCAATATGCTTCCACTATCGAATTGCGATTTGTCGGATGGACAGCGGGCATACAACAAAAGAAAATTGAGAAAATGGGATTAGCACAATCTGTTATACAAACCGGTTTTGTTTCCTATTATGACTCTATAAAACAAATGCTTGCCGCCGATGTATTGGTTCTGTCTTCAGACACTGATTATATCCCCGAAAAATTATATGAATACCTCGGTGCAAGAAAACCAATTTTTGCTTGTGTTCACAGCCCTCTTGCAATCAAAGCGGCAGAAGAAACAGGTGCGGCAATTATTGCCAAAGCAAGTACATCAAAAGATATAGAAAAAAAATTAGAAGAAATTGTCGGCTTATGGCAAAAACGATGCTTACCAATTCCTGATGAACAAACGGTACAACGCTATGATGTGCGTAATCATATCGGTGAATTATCAAGAATTTTGGCTATTGCTGCGCGGTTTTAATTAAAAGAGAGGCAAGAAGTAGAAGTGTTTGAATGAAAAATAGTGATAACTCATTTTCTCTTCGCAATTATTCTTTGAAACGGAGACTTTTCTGCTTTATAACAATGAATGTATGGGTAATAGTAAAATGAGTGAACAATGCCATACGCGGCTCCACAGTTTGTTGCATATTAGGAAGTTCAATCCCCAAAGGATAATAATAACGAGTGCGCTTATGAAAAAAACAACCGTAACTTGTCCGGCGGACACGTGTGATAGAGTGTAAAGCTCGTTAAACAAAGAAACAGCATTATCAACAACGAAGAACAGCTTGTTTTTCATATATATAAGCGTTTGAGTTGTACATGTCTGATTTATAGTTTGTTCTCACTTTTAATTTTTATCACCGAACCTAATAGTAAAAGTACATCAATGTAATATATAGCTCTGAGAGCGTTAAATTCAAAATATCTAAAATACTGTTCTAATTGTGTTTGAATAAACAAAATATTTTCCAAAGCAAAATAGTACAAGATTTTCATTGCAAATGAAACAGCGACAACGACAATTACACGTTTTTGATATTGTTTCAATGTTGTTAATGTCAATAGAAATGGTAATAACTGAAAAAGAGGGGATGATAAAAAAACCACAGGTTCTATTGGAATAGAAGCTGGAAGAGGAAAAGAGATATAATTCATAAACCAAAAATGCCTATAAAGTTGCAAAACAAAAAAAATAAAAAATATATTTATAAAATATTTTTTTGTTTTTATTTTTGACAATTTGTTAGAAATAAGAATACTGAAAAACAATTCAAAAAGAATATATGTTGAGGTCACGCAATAAAAAGACACATATACGAATATATGAAAAGGTAATTCTAATGAACTGATGAATGGCAATAATATTGTTGCGAACAGTCCATCACTAGCGACCATCCAGTACAATGCAGTTAATATGTATATTTTATATTTTTTTAGCATATTGTTAAAGTTTTAAAAATTAGAGAACTTTACTTTCATTACATTTGCTATCATACCACAATACGAGACTATCTACATGTTTAACAACTTTTTTTAAAGCTGCTTTTATTCTTACAGAGTCTTTGTGAATACTTGAACGATCAAAGCACATTTCTCGGATAGATGGATTGTAATAATACAAAACTCTGTATGCTTCAAGATCAACGCCTATTAACTCCGATGTTTCTTTAATGTAAAGTACTTGCTCCACTAATGGATCTGCTTTCATGCCATAGTAGTAGTAATACCATTTATGAACTGTTGTATCCAGATTCATAGGGACAGCAAGCTCATCTGTTATAAAATTCAAACAACATGAGGAATTAGGACGCAATGTAAAATATGCGATATCTGAAGTAACATCATTCACGCCATATTCAATTTTATGGCATGAGAATAACAGAAAAACAAGGATATATATTATGTGGTTTTTCATGGAGTAAAATAAGCAGCGATAAATTGATATTGTTAATGAGCTTATCTAAACAAAATGGAGGAAGTTGAGCATTCGTATATTGGCAAAAGCAAGAACATGTTAAACAAAGAAACAACTTCCCGATATGGACTTGATAAAAGCAAGGTATGAGGTTTTAATATGCATTGCCATTATCCGGCAAGCATCGTCTTGACGACAATTATGCCGACTCTGCGGTAATATATACAAATGTTCTTTTTCCGACTTTCAATAAACGCCGCGAAGAAATATCTGTCATAAGTGCAGGGTCTGTGATGCGTACACCGTCAATAGAAACTCCTCCTTGTTGAATTAAACGCCTTGCTTCACCTTTCGATGCAGCCAAATTAACAGCAATGATAATATCCACGATATTTGCCACAGCAGGAAGAGTCACTGTAATTTCTTCTATTTCATCGGGAATATCTTTTTTGACAAAAATGCGTTCAAATTCTTCAAAAGCGGCTTGGGCTGCTTCACTGCCATGATAAAGTTCCACAATTTTCATTGCGGTAAATACCTTCGCATTGCGCGGATGCAATGTACCGGCGGATAATAGCTGTTCTTGTTCTTTCACCATAGCATCATGCAGCCAAGCACCATATTTCATATAGCGTGTAATCATGGTGTCGGGTATAGACATTACTCGACCAAAAATCTCTCGCGGTGAATCGGTTAAGCCAATATAATTATCGAGTGATTTACTCATTTTTTCCACACCGTCGGTGCCTTCTAAAATAGGCATAGTAAGAATACATTGTGGATTTTGTCCATAGACGCGTTGCAACTCTCTGCCAACCAATAAATTAAATTTTTGGTCAGAACCACCCAATTCTATGTCAGATTTAATCATGACAGAATCCATGGCTTGTGCCAACGGATAGAGAAATTCATGGAGTGAAATAGGTTCGCCGGCTTTATAGCGTTTTGTAAAATCATCACGCTCCAACATTTGAGCTACCGTATATTTTGCGGAAAGCCCAATTACATCTTGAAATGTCATTGTGCCGAGCCAATCAGAATTATGGACAATGCGCAACCGCTCTTTTGACAATACTTGCATTGCTTGTTCCACATACGATTGTCCATTTTCTCTGGTTTGGTCTAATGTTAATGGTGGACGGGTTTTGGATTTTCCTGTGGGATCGCCTATCATACCGGTAAAATCACCGATAATGAGAATAACATTATGTCCTAAATCTTGAAATTGTCTCATTTTTCGGAGCACAACAGCGTGACCGATATGCAAATCGGGTCTGCTGGGATCACAACCGAATTTTACGATGAGCGGGTTATTCGTTGCTGCCGATTTTTCAATTTTTTGTGCTAACTCATCTTCCGGGATAATTTCCGCCGTATTTTGACGGATAATATCCATTTGTTCATTGACTGATAAAAACATAAAAATTCTTTATTGACGTAAGTGGAGAATATTGGATAAAGAGCCGAGCATATCAATTTCACAAACGACATTTTCGCCTGTTTGCACCCAACGTGGCGGATCATAGACTTTGCTGCCATTAAGTTCAAGAAAACAGCCGGTGCCGCAAGTGCCGGAGCCGATGACATCACCCGGATAGAGAGTTACCCCATAGCTTGCTCTTTCAATAATTTGTGCGAAAGTCCATGTCATGTCTTTTACATTACCTTGTGAAATTTGCTCTCCGTTGATAAATGTTTTCATGGTCAAATCATAGGTATTGCCATGTGGGGTTTCAATTTTTCTTTCTTCTAATTCATCGGGGGTGACTAACCAAGGACCCAATGCGGTAGCAAAATCTTTTCCTTTTGCGGGACCAAGATTCAACTTCATTTCCTGCATCTGTAAAGCCCTTGCACTCCAGTCATTCATAATAGTATAACCGGCTATGTAGGAGTCGGCTTCTTGAGCGGAAATATTAATTCCCTGTTTGCCGATTACTATGGCAACTTCCAGCTCAAAATCGCACTGATTAAGGTGCAGAGGTTCAACGGGGATGTTTCCGGGTCCAAAAACCGCTTGATGATTGGTAAAATAGAAGATGGGAATATCGTAAAATTCGGGTATCATTTCCAAGCCGCGATTACGGCGCGCTGCCTCCACGTGTTGTTTAAAGGCATAGCCGTCACGCATAGAAGTCGGACGAGGAACGGGGGAGCATAAAGTAATGGCAGAAAGAGTATAACTTAATGATTCGGGTAACTCCAAGCCGTCTAAAATGGCATTGTGCAAAAGTAATGTATCGTTGATTGCTATATGTCCAAGCCGCAAAAACTCGATAATATCCGATGGAATTGAGGGAAGAGACAAAGAAAGTTCGGCAGCGGCATGAGCATGACAAAGTTGTAAGTCTATGATTTTATCTAAAATAGAAAGTCCTAAGCGTTGAACGCCGGCGCAAGGCGAGAAGGTGCAGAGTTTCATGAATTTTTATTATTTTTTGTTATTGATAGTTCACACGTATATTTGCGATTGCGAAATTACCACTTCCAATCTGTATTTCACATAACCAATGTCATATCCGATGGCAACAAATCGGTTAGATTGTTGTTACTATGTGGCGAACGAAGTGCAAAGGCGGCTGAAACAACATCAATTTATAATAAAAATTACATTACGAAGGGGTAGTATATGAAACGTATGGTACGCAGTATCATTATAGTGATGACATTGCTGACGGTGATAATGCACAATAAAGCTGATGCTTTGGGGAGTGCTCAATCTCGTCAGGGATTTATTCCCAATAAAGGGCAATGGCATTCGGATATTTTGTGGTTTGCACATACCGATAATGTCAATGTCTGGATAACCAAAAAGGGTATCAATTTTGATTATCGCCAGATTGTAGCATCAAAACAATCAAATGAATCGGCATTACATTCGAGCACAAAGGAAATGTCTTGGTCTGTATTTGGTCAGAATGTGCGTATGAATCTTGCGGGAGCCACAGGACAGGGGATGTCGGTCATCGCATCGGAAACCGGTACAAAAATGAATTACTTTATGGGTAATGATGCAAGTAAATGGGTGTCGAATGTTCCTGTATGCTCACAAGCTGTCGTCAGCGATATACAGCCGGGAATTGATATGGTTGTCGCGGTTGATAAAGGATTGCCACGCTATGATTTTGTGGTGAAACCGGGTGCAAATCACCGTGATATAGCTTTGTCTTTTGAGGGTGCAAATTCGGTCAATATCGAATCCGGATCAGTAGAATATACCACTCGTTTCGGTACAGTAAAGAATGCACAGCTCTTGGCATATCAGCTTAATGCCGATGGTTCAAAATCACCTGTAAGTTGTGAATTCAAACAAAAAGGTACACAAGTTATTTTCAACCTTGGCGATTATGATAAATCCCGCTCCGTTATTATTGATCCTACCGTATATGCAACATATCTCGGAACAAATAAATTAGATGAAATCAGAAAAATTGCTCGCGATAATATAACCGGCGATATCATTGCCGTTGGATTTACCGACTCTGATCAGTTCCCTGAAACTATTGGTTCATATTCCAATCTCAATAATGGTTTTGGTGGCTCAACAGATGCCTTTGTCACAAAATTCAGCGCAGATTTAATATCAGTAAAATGGTCAACATTTATTGGCGGCGGTGGTGTGGATAAAGCGGTTGCGGTTGCATTAGATCCTAATGCCAATATATATATTGCAGGGGAAACCACTTCAACGGATTATCCTAATATAGGAAACTTTATTCTTGAAAGACCGGGGGCGGTAGATGCTTTTTTTGCTAAACTTTCTTCTATTGGCGATAAATTACTTGCGTCGTCTTATATCGGTGGCAGAGATGATGATCGCGCAACAGATATAGCTGTGGATAATGCAGGTTTGGCTGTTGTTGTCGGTGAAACGTTTTCAGAAAATTTTAGACTTGAACAAGCGGATAAACCCTCAAAACCTGAGGCAAATAATTCCGATGGTTTTATTGTTAAATTTAATACTTCAGGCGCAAATGCCACGTACTCATCATATTTCGGCGGTAATGAGAATGATCGTATTAATGGCGTAGCGGTTGATCCAAGCGGTAATAGTATTTACATCACAGGTGAGACAGAAGGAACACTCTACAAAACATATCCTGTGCCACCCGGAGGTCCCGGTCCGCAGCCAACCCCATACGATGCAGCCCCCAATGGCGGTAAAGATTGTTTTGTGGCTCGGATGTCACCTACCGGATTATTTAATAACCCCAATGTCCATTTTATTACCTACATCGGTGGTATAACGTCAAGTCGTATTGGCGATGGTGAAGATGTTGGTAAAGTAATCGTACCATTGAGTAATGGTGAGATTGTGGTTGTCGGACAAACAACAGGTAATTTATTTGCTACCGGCGTTGCGGGGCAACATAGAGGAGCCGTGGATTTGTTTATTTTGAAATTAAATCAGAATGGGCGTTCATTGGTAAGTGCTGCCTATCTAGGTGGTTCAGGTACCGAAACTGTGAATGCACTTTCCTATTCAAGTGGAACATCCTCTGTGTGGATTACCGGTACAACCACATCAACGAATTTTCCTAATAATCCCGGATCGGATCCGGAGCAAACCAAACTTACAGGTGGTGCAGATGCATTCGTCTATCAATTCGATCCCGGTAATCTTCAATCCATATTCTCTCGATTTATGGGCGGCACCCAACCCGAAGAAGGAACCGGCGTAGCTGTAACGCCTCGCGGTGATATATACTTTGCCGGAACAACTCGCTCTACGGGCTTATTATCCTTTGGCGATTCCTATCAAAAAACATTCGGTGGCGGTACAGACGGCTTTGTGCGTAAACACGCTTTCGGTTCTATTTCCTTGGAATATCCGAATGGCGGGTCAGCAGACGTATTCTGCCCGGGCAATACCATCAATGTTCGCTATACAAAAAATGCTCCGCTCCAACCGGGTGATGTCATTGCTGTACAACTTTCGACAAATTCAGGTGTTACATGGGATACAATCGGCAAGAATGTGACCACGCCGGGGTATGAATGGCAAATTCCGGCAACACAGAAAGCAGGCACTAACTATCGTATTCGTGTTATCCATGAGTCCGGTATTCGTGATGAAAGTAATGCCGACTTTACAATTATTGCCGCACCTACGGTAACGGAAGCACCTAAGAGTGATACGATATGCCCGGGAGACAGCACTACATTCATGGTGCAAGCAACCGGTACAAACCTGACCTATCAATGGCTTTTTGGTACCAATAAATTGCAAGGAGAAACCCGACCGACTCTGACCTTACGAGATGTAAAATCAAACCAAGCAGGTAAATATTCTGTGGAAATCGGCTCAGGTTGCAGTCCAATAGTTTATAATGCACAACTGACGGTAAAAGTAGCAACTGCTATTACCACGCAACCTACCGGCGTCAAAGTAAAAGAAAACGATCCTTATACTTTGTCGGTCAAAGCCGTAGGTGAGAACCTGACATATCAGTGGTTCCGTAAAAACACAGTCATTGACGGAGCTGTTACGGCAAGCTACAATATCCCTTCGGTTAATGCCTTCAGCGACGGAGAATATACAGTAACTGTGAGTGGCAATTGCGGCAGCGTCACTTCCCAACCGGCTATCATATCGTTTGAGGCAGCATCAGTATTCGATGACGGTGTTTCACCAAATGGAGTTCTTTCCATTGGTATGCTTTCTCCTATGCCGGTGTTTGAACAAATGAATATAGCCGTCACTTCGCAAACATATTGCCCACTGACGGTTACTTTAACCGATATGATGGGCGGTATTGTTCGTACTGTCTATAGTGGAACTCTCGAATCACTTAATGTATTGCCTTTGAGTATTGGGTGTGCGGATTTACCAAGCGGCACATACTACCTTAATGCACGATGCGGGGTAGATAATGCAGTACTGAAAGTAACAATCGTCAAATAATATCCCGTACTTAAACATAGGTACAATATTTGCAAAGGGAATGATGTTTATCATTCCCTTTGTGTTTTAGTACGTGAAAAAATGTTAAGTTAACAGATAGATTTGCATCACAAGTGTGATTTGCTCGTCCGAGTGTGTCATAAATATATGGAGCGTCCACAATACATGGATGTTTCGCTCGTAGAGAATTGCACCGCAATCTACTTAACAGCATTTTTTCAGGTTACATTTGCGTTTTCTGATTATGAAACAGATATCTATGATACAAAAAAAGTATTGGATTTTTTTATATTCTGCTCTACTTTTGCTCTTGACCGGCTCAATGTACGGAGCAACAACGCAATGGGCTTCAAAAGTTATTGATTTTACCTCAGAACTTCAACAAGGAGAATATGGGTCTTTACAATTATTGGGCAGACCCAATGCCATGCCTTATGGCGAAGATTCCAAGTATGCGTGGCGTGCTTCCGGATATTACAATGTTAGGCAGCGCCGTGCAGAAGAAAGCTCTTTAACTCAAGTACTGCAATTAGGATATAAAAACCCTATGTATGTCAGCCAAATTGCCGTGGCGGAAAGTATGAATCCGGGTGCTGTAAAAGTTATACTCTTAAATGATGAAGAAGGTAATGAGCATAAAGTGTGGCAAAATGATCCCCAGCCGCTTGGTCGCAAAGGAAGAATGCTCAATGTGTTTATTCCCCTTACGACATATAAAGTCAGCAGTGTGAAATTAGTGCTTGATGTTGCCGCTGTTCCCGGCTGGAATCAAATTGACGCTGTTGGTATCTCCGATGATACCGATTCCATAAAAGCCACTATCAATGTTGTAAAGAATTTGCCAAAAGGATTGAAAAGAGAAAATCTCGGACCAATGATAAATACCCCTTACACCGATTATGTGCCAATCATTTCGCCGGATGGAAAAACCCTCTATTTTAGCAGAAATGGAGACCCTAATAATGTCGGAGGTGTCTATTCACAGCAAGATATTTGGTCTTCGACACTTGAAAAAAATCAATGGACTCAAGCAAAAAATATTGGTGAACCCTTAAATACTCCCAGCAGTAACGCTGTATTGTCTGTGACACCTGACGGCAATACTTTATTGCTCAATAATAAATATTCAAAAAATGGTTATTCCGGAGGAATGGGATATTCTTTGTCATATAAAACAAAAGAAGGATGGTCATTTCCGGAAGATATTCGTATAAGAGGATTTTACAATTTAAATATGTATGCGGAAGCATGTCTTTCGGGTGATGCCAAAGTTATTATAATGGCAATACAAAGAGATGAAAGCATGGGAGAAAGAGATCTATATGTGAGTAAATTATTACCGGATAATACATGGTCATCACCTATGAATATGGGGTCAGATATTAATACTGCCGGCGATGAAACAACTCCTTTTTTAGCTGCCGATGGAAAAACACTCTATTATTCAACCGATGGTTTTGCCGGATACGGTAATAAAGATGTCTATGTCACACGGCGTTTAGATGATACATGGTTACGATGGAGCGAACCGGAAAATCTCGGACCTGAGATAAATACAACGGGTTTTGAGGCTTATTTCACAATACCCGCATCGGGAGAATATGCTTATTGTGTTTCCTCTGAAAATACCATTGGCAGAGAAGATATTTTTCGTATAAAATTACCTGCATCAGCACGCCCTGTTCCTGTCGTGTTAATTTCAGGCAAAGTATTAGATGAAAAAACAAAAAAACCCGTAGAAGCCAAAATTATTTATGAAATTTTGCCTTCGGGTGAAGAAGTCGGCGTTGCTCGAACCAACCCTATTGACGGTTCTTATAAAATTTCTTTACCCGCCGGTGCGCTGTATGGTTTTAGGGCTGAGGCAAAAGGTTTTTATCCGATAAGTGATAATCTTGATACAAAAAAATTAACAGAATATACGGAGCTTTCTAAAGATTTATTTTTAGCACCGATTACCGTCGGACAAGCGATTCGATTGAATAATATTTTCTTTGATACAGGTAAGTCCGATTTAAAGGAAGAATCTTTTCCCGAATTAAAACGTGTCAAATCATTTATGGCTGATAACCCTTCGTATGAAATTGAAGTGAGTGGTCATACGGATAATATTGGAAAAGCGAATGAAAATCAAACATTATCCGAACAACGTGCCAAATCCGTCTATGATTATTTATTAAGTTTGGGCGTACCCGCAAAACGTTTGAAAACCAAAGGATATGGATCATCCAAACCTTTAACTAATAATTCGACAGAGCAAGGACGCAGTCGTAACAGACGCGTAGAATTTATTATCCAAAAACAATAATACTAACGATGAAAATACATGAATTTGAAAAAGGATTAAAAGATAGAGTTGCTATTGTCACAGGGGCAGCCATTGGTAATGGCAGAGCATTTTGTGAGCGACTTGCCGAAGAAGGAGCAAAAATTGTCATTGCCGATATTGCCGATGCTGCCGATACTGTCAAAGCTGTTCATGATATTGGGGGCGAAGCTGTGGCTCTTACCGTTGACTGCTCTGATGAAGAATCCGTACAGCGTATGGTGAGTAAAGTTCTTGAATTATATGGCAGAATTGATATTCTTGTCCATAATGTCGGGATGTATGATGAAGAGCCATTTGAGCTAATATCTTTTTCCCAATGGAAAAAAGTGTTGGATATTAATCTTAATAGTATGTTTTTAGTCACGCAAGCAGTATTACCGGCTATGAAAAAAGAAGGGTTTGGGCGCATTATTGTTATGTCGTCCAATACTGTATGGCTTGGAACGCCCTATTTATCCCATTATGCAACAGCAAAAATGGGCGTTATTGGTTTTACGCGCTCTTTAGCAGCAGAAATTGGGCGTTACGGTATTACTATCAATGCTATTTCGGTAGGATTAACGGCTACTCAAAGACCTGTGAATCAAAATATTTCGACTACGGGCACTATTTTACAACATATTTTACCGGAACAAGCAGTGCGTCGTGCCGATGAACCGGAGGATATAGCGAATGTTGTTGCTTTCTTATCGCTTCCTGCATCAGGAATTATTACGGGACAAACAATGAATGTTGATGGCGGTGCTGCACGACACTAATAACAAAAAACTTATCTACATAATTTTGTGAAACTAAGTTTTTGCTACGAAACTGAACTGTAATGCATTTGCTTAAATACGTGAAAATTGTATTTTTGAGTATGAATAATTTAAAAAAGTATATCGAACTATTAAAATTGCAACTTAGACAAACTCTTTTATATCACTCAGCTTGGATGAAAAATTATTCTACGGAAACAGCATTTGTTATAACAAGAAAGATAAATCACATATAAACTTATACACCCCCCCAATATATTGTTATTTATCGTTCGGTTCTTGGACGATATGCAAATTTTGCAGCCGTATAATGAGTATTGGAAGTGATACCTTTTTTTTGTGACAGAACCATATCCATATTGTCTAAACCAACAAAGGGATTTTTCTGCTTTTCAGTGGTTGTATCATTATATGCAATATGTTTCGATATTTGCTCATAATCAGTATTCTTTTCTTGTATATTATTTTTATGATTGGCTTTTACATATTCTTTTTGTACAAAAACATACTGTAAACTGTCACGTATAAGAGATACCAAAGAATCTTTATTGATTGTCTGCACAATAATGGTCGGTTGCGCCGGTAAAGATGACACGACTGTATTGGTCGTTTTTTGCTGTGGCACCATAATAAATATACATGCTATGGTTGCAGCCACTGCTAAACCGGCTTGATATAATGGAATAGGTCTGAATAATAAAGGTGCAGAAATTTGTGAACGTCGTCGTAAAGCATTATGCAATGAAGCGGGAGCTTTATGTAATGAAGGCGACGCGCTATATTCGCTCGTAAGTATCTCTTTGCTTCTTTCGACAGAGTACCCTAATGAGGCGTATATCCGAGGACTGCCTATCAGACTAATAATCCTTTCTTGTTCCGACTCACTTAATTGCTCAAATGGTATGCGCGCCGCAAGCTCGGGAATATCTTCTTTTTCTATATTTTTCATGATATATCCGTATAATAATGAGAAAATGAGTGTAATTGTTGTGCAAGTTTTTTTACTGCATAATACAGGCGTGACTTTACTGTCCCTTCAGGGATACCTGTCACATTTGCAATTTCTTTGAGTGAGAAATCTTCGGTATAACGTAAAACAAATACTGTGCGGTGCTCTGAACTTAAGTCATCGAGACTTTGTTCGAGTAATTCTTTGAATAAGGCTATATCAGTATCATGAATAAAGTCTGCATTTTGAACTAAGTGTTCATTTAATTCATTATGTGGAATTTCTTTTGTTTGTCGGCGACGATATTCATTTTTGCAAGCATTATATGCACAAGAGAATACCCATGTAGAAAACGATTTTTGTGTATCTACAATTGAAGGATTTTCAATAATTTTAAGAAAAATATCATGGACAATATCTTCGGCTTTTTGTGGATCACTTAACATTTTGGTACAATAAAACACAATCCGCTTTGCATAACGGCTATATAATTCATCAAGGGCAGAGCTATTGCCCCGCCCTAAAGAATGTAACAGCTCTTCGTCTGATTTTTTGGTAACTATTTTTGAGAAAAAACGCATTCGCTTATCGTACTATAACAAGGTTTTTCGACAATACTCCAAAATCACCAAAAAATTGCACTGTATAGTTTCCATTGATTAAATCTGTGATGGGGATAGTAATGGTACCCGCAGCTTCTATTTCCTTCATTATATTGCCTTGCATATCAATAATTACGATACGCGTTGTCATAGTCGAAGGTATATCAAAAGTAACTGAATTATGCGCAGGATTGGGTTTTATGACAATATTACTCGCTGTTATTGACGGTGACTCTTGTACTGTTGAGATAGTTTTTTCATCAATATCATTAAAATAACGACGTACTTCTTCGGTTTGCTCGGCTTTATCGGACAATGTTAAAGCAAATTCTTTCAATGTTGCTGCTTTGGCTTTATCCCCTGCATAAGAATAATGTTCATATAATACTGCTATCGGGGAAATATAATTCATATTGAAAAATGGAAGCCAAGTGGCATTAGCATTAAAATCTTCGGTATAATATTCTAAGGAAAGATAATCAAGGCGGAATTTTTCCCAATTGTGTTTCAATATCGCAATATTATCAAAATGTTTGCGCGAATATTTCTGCGCCATTCCGGTGATATACAAATATTCTTTTAATGGTGAAGTAATTGAAGTATCTATAGTTAATGCAAAATAGACCGGACGTTCCGTATAGCGTTCACACAATGTTTTTATATAATCGGCAATGGCTTGTTGCGGACCCACTTTCAATTGATTATCATCGCTCATCAGTGATTCATCTGCTGTAAATCCATATTTTTTTACGATGCCTTCATGATATGATTTTTCTGTAAATAAAGACGTATTAAGGACAAGAACATCAGGGCGTATGCCTTTTACTGCTTGTAATATCCATAAAGGGTAGGTATCATTATCACCGGCAACAAAAAGCACTGCATTTTTTTCAACAGACATAAGGACATTATAGCTGTAATCTAATAGAGCCGGAGCTATGGAGTTTTTTTTGTCATACATTTTTTTTACAAAAAAATCTCTTTTATGTTTGTTGAAAAGTAATTCATGATAGACAACCATTTCCTCGGGTATTTCGGGATGATTCGGAGCCAAAGTAAATGCTTTGTCTAAATGATGATATAAATCGCGATTACTGCCACCATTGCGCCACATTGCTAAATGATATTCGGCTGATTCGGGCACATTTTTTCCCATTGTCTCGAGTAAAGTTTTCATCGTTTCGGTTTTTGCTTCACGACTTGTGATTGTATCACCAAAAAAAGCATAACGCTGAGCTTTGAATATTTGATACCATGCAATGGCATTCTGTGGTTCTTTTTGGACTATTTTTTTCCATAGCTGCAATTGTGTTTTATACCATTCATGCGGAAATGAATGTTGTGCATACTGAGGGATTAGTTGTGCGGTTTCTTCTGCCATTATCATAGAAAATGACATAATAAAGATAATGATGATTGTTTTCATTGAAATTCATGTGATAATTGTGAAAAAAAGAAAGGTCAATGCGCATTATGGTCACAGTACACATGAAAAGAACAAAGGTTCAATGTCAATACTGTTTTTTTTGCATCCTATGCTTTTTTTGTGATTCTTCATGATTCCAAGCATACAATGAATCAAGTCAATACGTAGGTAAAATCGTGCTAATATGACGATTCATTTCCTGTGTAAATTCTTTCTACTCTTGCTGTTACGGAAGCTGTAATTTCATAAGGGATGGTACCTATTTTCTGTGCTATATCTTGCGCAGTGATGATTTCATTGCCTTGTTGTCCAATCAGCACCACTTCTTCACCTGTCTGAACATTTTCATCGCCTACATCCACCATACATCCATCCATACAAATAGTACCGACAATCGGGAAACGTTTACCATGAATAAGGCATTCCACTTTGCCGCTAAGCAAGCGTGACCAACCATCGCCATAGCCCACGGGAATAGTGACAATGGTGGTTTCTTTATCTGTATAATAGCGTCTGCCATAGCTGACCGATGAGTGAGCGGGAAGTCTTCGAAATGACACAATTTTTGTTTTAAGCGACATCACGGGACGTAAATCAATGGTTTCAGTTATCAGAGGTGATGGTTTATAGCCATAAAGAGCTATGCCCGGTCGCACAAGGTCAAAATTTGCATCATGCAGATGAATAATAGCACCGGAGTTTGCTGCATGAACATAGCGGAAACGGTAACCGGCTGCATGAATTTCTTGATATACACGCTTAAATTGTTCCAATTGCCAATGCGCATAGTCATCATCATCGCCGTCAGCCGTTGCAAAATGGGTAAAAATCCCTTCCCACTGAATGCCGGGTAAATGATAACATTGCTTCAATACATGCATCACATCGGTGGGCATGACCCCATCGCGATTCATTCCGGTATCAATGGATAAATGTACTTTGACGGTAGCACCTAATGTAACAGCAGCATCGGACAGGCGACGTACTGTATCGGCAGACCATACCACTGCTTCGGCATTAAATGTCGGGTACAAGAGCGGATCATCATGCTCGGGAGGAGTAAAACACAGTGCAGGCATTGTAATACCGGCGCGCCGTAAAGTTATGACTTCATGGATATATGCCACCCCAACTTTGGCTGCGCCTTCTTGCTGAAATATCCTTGTACACTCCACAATACCATGCCCATAGGCATTGGCTTTGACCATTGGCAATATACCGGCAGGCGATGCTAATTCTTTAATTAAACGAAAGTTATGACGTAAATTCTCGGTGTTGATTTCGGCAATAATTGCTCTCATATTCGTCCATATAGACCAAAATAAAAATCAGAGGACGTAATTTTGTACCAAAATATGACACAAACCGCTATGAATGACATATATTCAGTTTTTGACAATGATACAAGTGAAGATGTGCTGTTTGCCGAAGAAACCATCACGGGGCTTGCTGCAAGAGTAATTTTATACAATGATGAAGAACACTCAATGGATGAAGTGACCTATCAAATTATCAAAGCCATCGGCTGTTCTTATGCCGAAGCAGAAGATTTGACATGGGAAGTGCATACGCGCGGTAAAGCGGTTGTATATTCCGGCGATATGACCGATTGTCTGCGCGTCAGCAGCGTGCTGGAGGAAATAGCTCTTCATACCGAAGTGCAGATGTAATCACTCCGCTTCCGGTTCAGTATATTGCAACTGTAATTTTATTTTTTTTCCGCAAGTGCAAATAATTTCTACCAAGCGGACCTCGCCCTCCGCGGTACGATGAACTAAAATTTGTGGCTCTTCTCCGTTCTCTTCGTCATGATTATGTTCGGCAATAACTTCTATGGTGCCACCGCCGTCACGCACGATTTCTGCCGGTATGCGACTTGAACGGGGAACTCCTTTTAATGTACCCGCAATTTCTTCCAAATCGGAAAAATCAAGAAATTCCTTTTGTTTCCTTTCGGATTCTTTTTCCCGACTGTATTGTTCAATATCGAAATTGTCATCATTTGGTCTTATCTCTTGCTCATTCATCTATGCAATCCACAATTGTAAAAATGCAAATATACATATTTGGCTTTATTCTCGTTTGCGAACTATCTGTAATACATACTCTATTTACCTTCAAAACTGATGAGTATTGCCTTACTTTGTCAGTGAAATTTTGTCGGAGTGTAAGAATTTTTTGTGTGAACTTGCCTAAACAACAACAGAGAAATACCATATTCGTACATTGGTAAAAATAAGAGTAAGTCACACAAAAAGAGCAATTGCTCGGTATAGCTGAATGAAAACATAGAAAACAAGTAAACAGCAATAAATGAAGAGGTTTTTTTCAAAAAACCACTGTTTGTTCTCAATATTTTTGTACTAATTTATAACTATATCATCTATAAACTTACACAGTGTGCCCATAATGTTTTTTTAATGATAAAAATTTAATAAGTCATCGTGTTTCTTTATGCAGTCCGTGCTATTATAGTCTTGAGCAATGTTTAGACAAGTTCATATTCTCCATGTATTGCAATATTATTTCTCGGCACTTTGCGGAATTACCCTTTGGGCTTAAGCAATAATTCTTTTATGGCATCAAGATTACGTTTATCGTCTTCTTTATAGCGTTGAGAAATAGAGCCGGGCGATAATGTTGCCGTTTTATGTGTATCGTGCTGTGTCGGTTCATTGTCCTGTTTAATTGCTTGCGGCGCAGAGCTTGTGTCTGACTCATCAGCATCTTTGTCCGTAGGGAATTTAATGGCACTTGCTTGAGAAATAATATCTTTGCCGAGCACATCGCGTAATTTTTCAAATATAGTGGCTCGTGTGAAAGGTTTACCAATAAATCCTATTGCACCCGTGCGAATAGCTGTGCCTATATTTTCTATATCGGAAATTGCAGTCACCATAATTATAGGTATATCACGGGTGCGTTTTATTGATTTGAGTACTTTTAATGTTTGATGTCCGGAAAGGTCAGCCATAAGTACATCAAGCATAATTAATGTGGGATGATGTTCCACTGCTAATGCTATGCCATCGTATCCATTAGAAGCGACATAGGGTTTAAATCCAAAACTTGAAACAATTTTAGAGAGGATGCGCTGCATCCATACATCGTCGTCAATTATTAAAACACTTAACTCATTCATTGCTTTGCTATACTGAAATTACTATATATAAAAATATTTTAGACAAAATACGATTGTTTTTTTTCAAAAGCTGTACCATGATTAAAGAGATTGCAGAGAATTTCATCATTGATTTTGTTGATGCATAATGATTTGAAACACTGAAAACTCCAAAATCGTTTCAATCCGGTTATACTATTGTTCACTTAGTAAAAAAAGCGATTATTCTTCATTTTTCTTTTCGCGATTAGCAGCAATATTGGCAGCGACAAATGCTTGTTGCAAAGCATTCACATCGGAGGTGGCTGCCTGAACATTAAGCTCCACAATACGGTCATATACTTCTTTACGATGGACAGGAACATCTCTTGGCGCTTCAATACCCAAACGCACCACACCTCTGTCCACACTGACAATAGTGACTTTAATATCACCGCCGATAGTTACAACTTCACCTGCTTTTCTTGACAATACTAACATAGCTGTTTTCTCCTGATTATTGTTCTGAGCCGCTATGCGTGCCAATGGGAAATTCCGTCATATATTTATCTGACGGGAGAATTAACTGATGACCTGATTTTGCAGCAGTATTTATGACAATCGGTGCTCGTAAATTAACGGTCATGCGGTCGGAGCGGCTGCCGAGAGTTACGACAACATAGACCACGTCTCTTTGTTGATCATAATCACGAAACTCATACTCTTCGTAAATATACCAAGGGTTGATAATCGGTAAACCTATGGATGGATTTTCGAGCGATACAAGCCATTCCAAGGGAGCCATATTTTCTTCTGCCACAAGGATAAAATCATGAAGATGATCAAATCCGAGAATGCCTTCGATAAAAGTAATGATTTGCGATTCGTCTATATCCAAAGCACCGAATTGACTTGTGTAAATTCGCTTTTTGCTTGTAATGTTTTGATGTTGTGCGCCTTGCACAATGGGATGATTTTCGCTGTATGCAGAGTCTTTCACCAGAATTTGTCGAGCCGTCCCACGCTTCATATCAAAAATAATTGGTGCACGCATATTGGCAGTAGCCGTTTGTTTTTCGCTGTCATACAATGTGACAATTACCATAGGCGCGCAGCAAGCAGAGTCATACTCTACCTCGGTCTGATACGAAAAGTCCACTTGAAAAGGGCTGAGAATAGGGAAACCTATGGACGGATTTTCAATGGACAACAACCATTTGAAGGGGACAAGAGAATCGTCGGCTATCACGACAAATTTTTTCAGATGTTCAAAACCATGAAGCCCTTCGGGGAACTCCACAAGGTGGCGGTCTTCTAAGTGAAGAGTGCCATATTCCGATGTTTCAATCGAATGTGCCTCTGATGTAGTGTGTGCATCCTGCATGGAACTATCTCCTATTGTTCTGGCTTTTAATAAAATCTATTATACAAAGATAAGAAAATTAACGGTTTAAGGAATCAGTAATGTATCCATCGTCGGAGGGTTTATCAATTGGCAAGTCTTCAAGTATTATTTCTACGCGTCTGTTTTTTTGTCTGCCTTGCTCTGTGTTATTGGGAACTAAGGGCTGTGATTCACCATACGCTTGCGCCGAGCAAAGGCTTTTATCAATGCCGCGCTGTATTAAATAATATCCAACATTTAATGCTCTTGCCGACGATAGATGTAAGTTGGAAGGGTACATATAGTTGCGTTTAATTGGCATACTATCTGTGTGTCCTTCAATAATAAATTGTTTTCGCACACCTTGAAAGAGCGATGCGAGAGTGTCAAGCAATATCAGACCGACCGGTTGCAAATCCGCACTGCCGGAACGGAATAAAAGCATTTCCGGCAATCGTAAAGCCAGACCTTTGGGAGTGCGTTCAAGCGTCAGAGTACCATTGCTGATAAATTTCTCGAAGCTTTTTTTTATGTCCTTGTCTAATTCATCCAAGGTTTTTTCTTGGCTTGCCGGAAGTATCGGTGCGGGAATACCTTGGCTGCCGGGAAGCACTTTATCGCTATTGGGATCATCCGGCTGTTTTTCTTCAAAATATTCGGTAAATGCCGACACAACACCATTGTATTTGGCTGCATCCACTTGCGAGGAAGCATACAGAATAACAAAAAGCCCAAGAAGCAATGTAATCAAATCAGCATAGGTAATCAAATAACGCTCCGCATTGTCATGTTCTTCATGGTGATGCGGTTTGGGTTTGCGTCTTATACCATGGGAAGACTTTTTCTGTTGTTGCATACTACTTCTCATAAAAAAAAGGCGAAATCCGAGAATGAACTTCGCCTTGAGATTGTCGGTCATAAGCACTTTTTATTGAGCTATGAGCGTAGAAAACACTTGTTTTGTGCCATCATCAAATGTGGCGATAAGTGAATAGACGCCCGCGGGAAGACCATTTCTGTCAAAACGCAATACGCCACTATTGCCCATCGAAACGGGACCATCATACATTACTTGCACTGTCTGACCAAGTAAATTAATCGCTTCCATACGCATAGTCTGAGTCGGACGCAATATAGTATAGCCGATAAAAGCAGTATTGTCAAATGGATTCGGATATACTTCCAAAGCAATGGCTTTGGGTTGCTCTTCAGCCACACTTGTCGTAATTTCCCAACCACCTATTTTGAATATATCACCGCCATAGCTCGTTACCCAGAAATTTTTATCGCGCGGATCATACTCAATGCCTCGTGCATTGATAATACCCGATGTATTGACAAGTTCAAAACGGGAACGCTCCTGCGATAAATTATCCAAAGGTATTTCTACTGCATACGATGCCTGCAATACATTGCCCGGAAACGCTGTGGACGCTTGGAATAAACTGTTTTTGCCATCATAACATATACAACGAGGTCCCAAATTAACATTAAATGGATTTTTTACTTTACTGATTTGAGCACCATTGCTAATGTTGAGAGTGTAAATGTTTCTGTCGCCATCGCGCTCCGAAGTAATCATCGTATTATTCACAATCTCAATGCCTATCGGATAACGTCCGGGGCTATTAAATTCACGCAATACTTTACCTGTCGTATCAATTTCATAAATAAAACCAATACCCGATTCTGTATTCACAAATTTTTGAAGATAAATAGTACCTGTCGCTTTATTAAAAGATAAATCGGTAAATAAACTGTCGCCTTTTTCAATACGCACTACTTTTTCAATATTCAGTGTGGTTGCATTTAATTTTACCAATTTATTATCACCGAAGCTTGTTGTCCACAAACCATTATTACCGTCATACGCTATGCCATAAGGAATATGGGAAACACTTGTGGCAGCAATAACAGAACCCGTCCGTAATAATTCAATCGTAAATGTGGACGAAATTTTCGTTTGCTCGGTATTCGTTGTGGAACTGACACGCACTCTTCCGGTAAATGTTGGTTTATTGGGCACATTCCAGCGCAAGCTATTGCCAACGGCATCGCCCGTAATTGTTATCCATGACAAACCATTATCCAATGAATATTCGATTTTCACCGGAGGAGTAAAACCATACCATGAAATTTTTTGATTTGTGCCACCGGTATAAATTTCCCCGCCTGTGGGAGCTGTAATTTCCGCCTCCGTTACTTGCACACCATTAGGAACATCAATTTCCCACATAGAACGACCATGCGTTGCCACGCGCAATGCCATTTTACCCGCAAGCGGCGTGGGCGGTTCATAGAACATCATATCCACAACCATAGTGTTTGGCAAACCAATACCATACGGTGCCCATGTCTCGCCGCCATTATATGTAACATACACACCAAAATCAGTACCCACAAAGATAATATTTTCATCATCGGGGTGCATAATAAGTGAGTTACAAGGCACATCCGGCAAACCCTTGCCAATATCTTTCCATGTTTTACCCAAATCGGTAGTTTTATACACATGCGAACTATTAAAACCCGAGAATGTCACAAATGCGGTGTTTTTATCTACGCGTGAACATTCAATATCGCTCACAAATCGGTTGGGAATGCCATTGTAGGTAACCTCTGTCCAATCTTCTGCTTTGGTGCCGCCGCCCGTATTTGTCACAAATAATTCACCGCTGCCGCCAATCCAAATTGTACTGGCATCAGGATCGGCAGGGGAAATTCCCACAGCCGAAATTGTTTGGGTCAAATAAGGAGAAACACGTGTCCATTTTGTGCCATTATCAAAAGTAACCCACAAAGCGCGACGACCGCTGTAAATTGTCGCCGGATCATTGGGGTCGGCTTCAAGTGGGGCAACAAATGCTGCTTGGTCAAGCACTTTTGTCACGGCATCGGTAAATCTATTGGCATAGCTGGTAAAATTACCTGATGACATATCACGCTTAAATACGCCGCCATACTGTGTGCCGCCCCATACAATATTAGGATTAGAAGAATTCACAATGGCATGGCTGCCATCGCCACCGGCAACATTACCCCATCCCATTGCATCATCACTGATAGTACCATTATCTTGCGTGCCGCCATAATTTTTTGTACCCTTTGAATGGTCAATAGCCATACCGTGATATTGCGTAATCGGCAAATTATTATTGATTGCAAACCACGAATAACCCTTATTTGTACTTTTGAACATACCACCGTCACAACCCAAATACACAATATTCGGATTCATCGGATTATATGCCGCACAGTGCATATCGGGATGTGTTTCGGGAAAATCATAACCCGCCACTTCTTGCCACAAAGAGGCATTATTATCGGTATAGAACAAATCAACGCCACCAAGCAAACAGATTTTCTCATCTGCCGGATGAGGCATAATAAAGTTGTCATAATCACCTTGGCGCCGCGCAGGGTCACCGCCAAATGCTGTGGAAGTAATATTGCGTGATTGCCAATTTTTGCCGCCATTGGTACTCACATAACTTGCAGGCGCGCCGCTCGAGCTGGACAAGGCGGCAAGCATATACAATTTATTAAGATTGGCGGGGCTGCGCTGAACAGATATTCTGGCAAATGTCACCGCATTGTCCACCAATAAATTCGTCCATGTTTCGCCACCATCCAATGTTTGAAAAACATTCTCTCCGGCAATACCCACAATAACATCATCCGGATTATCGGGATGGAGTGATATATCCGATATTACGCCGTTATTCATACGTTTCCACGTTTCTCCCGCATCCGTACTCTTGTAAAATCCCGCATTCGCATCAATACCGCCGGCATAAATAAGATTAGAATTTTTGGGATGAACATAAATCTTTGAAAAACCGCCCACATTCGTTAAACCGATAACACGCCATGTGGCTCCCGCATCGGTTGTCTTGAATATACCCGCTCCGGCAATAGAATAACTGCCCGAACGATACTCACCCGTACCGGCATAGAGTATGTCCGGATTATTCGGGTCCATCGCTAAAGCACCCATTTCAGTAGAATTAGTAAAATCCATAAGTGGAGTCCATGAATCGCCGCCATCCGTAGTGCGCCACACACCTCCGCCGGCAGCACCTATATAGACCCAGCCATCTTTTGTCGGGTGATGCACCACCGCACGAACTCTGCCGCCAACATTAAAAGGACCCAATTGCCGCCATGTGGGTTGCTCTGCCAAAACTTGCGCATTATTGGACTTCTGATTAAAACTTGCACGATAATCGCTCACTTTTTGTGATAACAGATTAGCCGGCAATGTGCCATAAGGGTAAGCACGCTGTTCATAGCGCCAACGGGCTTTGTCATCGGGATGACCTTCTTTTTCGCCTTCGCGTTTTGCATATACTGCGCTGATGCTTCCTACAAGTATCATCAACATGATGAGTCGTCGCAATGATTTCATCTATACATTCTCCAAATATATTGTGTGTAAATTTTCAACAAAGATACGATTTTGCATCAAATGTTTCTCTATTCTTGCTCTCAATATAAAAGTCGGTTTTATGGACAGTTACTTTATGCGAACAATCATAAATAATCCCATCCCTGCCGGATTTGATATTTATTGTATCGTTTCCCATTATCATCCCATCACTCCCTGATTGAATTTCATTCAAGCTCCGTAGCAGCGATATAGTACAGATTCCCATCGAGCCGACCACGAAGCCAATCGAGCCGACCACGAACCCGATTGAAGCGATGACGCACCCGATTGAGCCGACTATGAAGCCGATTGAGCCGACTACGACCCCGATTGAAGTGCTTCAAGACCCCTCGTAGTCGCTTCAAGACCCCTCGTAGTTGCTTCAAGACCCCTCGTAGTTGCTTCAAGACCCCTCGGAGTCGCTTCAATTGGCAAAAAAATGGCGTTTTTTGGCAAAAAAGGAGGAAAGTTGAGGTAAAAAGCCATGTTTTCGGTACAAACGATTCGTTGTTATATACTGCGAGATTATTCTATCGTCTTGCCTGTTGGGGAAGGACGGGGATGAATTTATACGTTCTATAAACGTTCCATCCCTACGGGATTTATCCGCCGCTGAATTTGCCGGAGGGGTGTCCGCAGGACGGGGTGGTTTCTCATTCCTCGGTGGCAGACGCAGTCTGACGGGGTGGATGTTTTTTCATAGAACATAAATTCTGATTTCATAGGTGTTTCTGAATTAGTAATTGTTCCAGACAGAAATGAATGTTTTGTCTGTTCTTCTAATTTTACACGAGATTTATTAATAATCAACAATTACGATATGTGCTATCCATGCAATATCCTGTTATTATGTTGAATAAAGATTATGCAAAAATTTCTATTTGTTCATTATGAATAATTTCTTTTTTTCTGTGATTGTGTTTGGATATAGTCTCGAGCTCGAAATTGCATATTAATGCCTCGACAATTGTACGTCTATTGTTTAGACTCCCCCCATTATGATAAAAATGATCTTGGGTAACAATGTTAAATTTCTTCCAATACTTTTTAATCATAGTATTTTCTCTCCAATCATTGTGATGCCAAGTGGAAAGTATAAATTTTGCTTTAGTATCAGAAAGTAATGTATAGAGTGTTTCTTCATCGTGTTCATTCCATCCATTATAGTAATCCACATGTCTGCCATAGTATGGTGGATCGCAATAGATGATATCGTTTTTTTCTGCAAGAGGAATAATATTGACAAATGATGTATTGCAAAAAAGCCACTCAGGCTCAGGTTGAATTACTTTTGAGACGTTCTCAACTTGATTGGTAATTTTTGTGATATATGCCGGTGAGAATCGCTCTGGTTTTTTACAAAACGGTATATTCCAATTACCTTTTTTGCCAAAGCGCATCATGCCATTGAATCCCGCACGGGAAAGAAAAATAAAATCGTATGGCGAAAAATCGCTATTAAATCGGGAGCGTATATATAAGTAATGCTCGTATCCATTGTTGGGAGCATTACGTAGCAGTGCACCTTCGTATTCAAGATATTGACGCATTGAGTAAGGAGTAATGGTTCTGTTTTGTATTTTTTTATAAAAATTAATGATGTGAGGATTAATATCATTAACTATTGCACGTTTGAATCCGGCATTGAATGCGACAACACCTGTTCCGAGAAAAGGCTCGATCCATCGTCCTGTTTTCTGATTGGCTATAGAAACAATGTCTTTAATCCAAGGCAAAAGTTTTGTTTTTATACCTTGGCTTTTAATTGGGGGAATAATTATTTTCATTGTTCACTTTTGTCGGTTAATCCTGAAATAGTATCCCACAAATCAGTACGTCCTTTGAATTCAAGGAAGTCTTTCAGATTGGTGATTTTTATCGTTTTCCCATTCTTCAACATGGTTGCTGTGCCAAAGTTAATCCAATATTCATCGAACCATTCCTCTCCTAATTTACTGAATATACCATTTTCATTGCGTAAATCTTCTATACTGAGAGTAGATCCTATATTTGCAGTATTTCCGGAACCTTGCTTGTCACTTGCTATTTTCCATTTTTCGGCAACAAAGAACTCAAAGTCTTTGATAACAGAAATAATAGAGTGAAGGTTGTTCACAGGGACTATGTTTTTTGTATAAGCATTTTGAGAGTTGTGTTGATAATCTTCTAACAATTCTTTGACTTTATAAATTTCTGTTTCGGCAATACTTTCGGATAAGTCAGTGCGGGTATAAATAACCCCCAAACAATAATGTGCAGTATATTGATTGTAGGGGAATTGAATATTTTTTCTTTTATCTCTTTCTTTGAAGTATCCGCCATGACTTCCGAGAGTAAAATTAGAAATACCGCTTTTTTTTCTGTATGTTGTCTTTAAATCAACGGCGAACTTTATGTTTTGATTGTTTTTATGTATAAATGTAAGATCGGGGTAATAGTTTTGATGTTCAGACAAAACTATATTATATCCTATTTCTTCGGCAAATCTAAGTATAATTGGAAAAATATGGATTTCCAGTATTTTTGATACAATTTTTGTATCGGAGGAAATAGTATAAACATTTTTATAGATATCAATAAATCCTTTAATTGACCATTCTCCATTTGGTGTGGATATATGCTCTGTGAGTTGTGCGGTGAATTTATCAAGTTCTTTTTTAAAACTTTGTTTATAGTCTTGTGTATCAAGTGAGTTCATAGTGTATGTAAATCCTTAACTTTGTTGAGTATTGTACTATATGCTGCCGTCAATGAGTGATGCAAAAATACTCTATCACTATGAGGTGTGTATATTTTCTGCCCATCCCTTGCTGTGAAATGGGCAGAAAATAGTGCATAGTTATTATTGTTTGATGAGAGTTGTGGTATAGCGTGTATTGTGAACCTCAACACTAAAAAGATATATGCCTGCGGGTAATGCGCTCATGTCTATGGTTGTGATGTCGGTGTTATATGCAGAAAAGACGACCGTACCCAGCATGGAATAGAGTATAACCGTTTGATTATGATGTGGGTATGGATGATGAAAATATACTCTGTCATTGACGGGATTGGGTGTGATTATCAAGGAGTTGGGATTATCAAGTTCTTGAATATCTAAAACACCCACGCTGAATTGAGCGGATTGGGCAGTGCATGATGCGAGATCCGTAATTTCTACGGTATAATCACCGGATTGTTTGAGCGTAAAGCGTTGTTCGGTTGCGCCGGGTATTGTTTGTGCATTGCGATACCATTGATATGCAGAGGCGGGAGAGCTGAAGAGCGTATCGCCTATGCGATTAATTGTTGGTATGGGCGGTTTTTCGGCAAAAGTGATGGTAAATGGTTCGGATGTTCCCTCACATGTATTATCATCGGTGACTTTGACGGTAAATGTTCCATTTTCTGTGATGGCAATGGTTTGTGTTGTTGCGCCATTCGACCATAGATAGGTTTTGTATCCCTGTGGGGCGGCGAGTGTGACGGTATTGCCCGTGCAAGGTATGCCATTCGTGCGTGAGATGACGGGTTTGAGTGTGCTGCTGATGGTGATGGAATAAGTTTGCACGGAGACGCATCCTAATCGGTCACGGACAACACTGACGGAGCCGCTTTGTTGTTTCCATTGTACTTTGATGGAGTTAGTGCTTTGCCCTTCGATGATATCGCCATTGATGACTTGCCATGTTGTGGATGTATTGTCACTTGATTTGACATTATATGTTGCGCTGGCATTCTCACACAGTGAGTTTGGTCCAGTGATGACTTTATCGGGATAGGGTTTTGCGGTGACTTGTATGGGTGCTGATTGGGCTTTGCAATTTTGCTGATTGGTCACGGTTACGGTATATGTGCCGGATTGTTTGGCGGTGATGGTGCGCGATGTTGCTCCATTAGACCACAGATAGGTAGCAAAACCGGTTCCGGCATCAAGGACGGTGCTGTCGCCTTCGCAGAAAACGGCGGGGCGTAATGGTGTGATGGACGGCGTCGGCTTGGGTAATATGGTCACAGTGACTGCGGGTGATAGGGCACTGCAATTGAATTGATTGGTTGCTTTGACGGTATAGATGCCGCCCGTGGTCACTTTGATGGAGCGTGTTGTTGCGCCATTCGACCATTCATAACTTGTGAATTGTCCTGTGGTTAATGTGAGTGTATCACCATCGCAAAGCGATAAAGATCCCTCGGCTGTGATGATGGGTTGGGGTAAGGGATTGACCGTGACCGTGACGGTATCGCGGACAGTACAATTATTGGCATCGGTGATGGTGAGGATATAGAGCGTGGTTTGTGTGGGTGATGCCGTCGGTGCCGGCAATGCCGGATTGTTTAACCCTGTTGTCGGCGACCATGAGTATGTATAAGGAGCAGTACCATTGGTGGCAACGCCACTGCCGATGGTTGTGCTGCTGCCGGAGCATATAATTTTATTCTTTTCACCGACATTTGCTCTGGGCTGCGGGAAAAGTGTAATGAAAACGGAGTCTCTGTTTCTACATCCATTAGCATCAATAACTTCAACATAATACATTCTTGCTGTTGTGACGGTGAGTGATGGATTGGAAGATGTCGGGTTAACTATGCCTATTGTCGGTGTCCATGAATAGTTGTAAGGACCTGTGCCATTGCTGACAGTGGGTGTGCCGCCCAAGGTGATAGAACTTCCCACGCATGCATTGCGATTTACACCGGCATCCACAGAAAGCTGCGGATAGGGAATAATGGTATCGCGTGAAGTGGAAACGCAATTATTGGCATCGGTGACAGTGAGTGTATAGACTCTTGTTTCATTGAAAGTGTAGGCACTTATCATCGGATTGGCTATGGTCGGATTACTCAGATTATTTGTCGGCGACCATGAGTATGTATAGGGTGGCTGCCCGCCTGATGCTGCGGGAGTTGCCCCTAATGTTACGACTGCTCCAAAGCATGGTCTTTTTATACCGCCGGAGCGTGCCGTGGGCGTTGAGTTCACGGTAATATAATTTGTTCTGGTAAGTGTATTGGCTCCATTGCCATTGGTGGCGGTGAGTTTGACGGAATATGTGCCCGGTGAGGTATAAGTATGTGTTGGGTTTTGAGTTGTATAATCTGTTGAGCCATTATTGTCAATATCCCATGCCCATTGTGTGGGAGTATTGCTGCTTTGATCGGTAAAATTAACAGTAAGCGGTGCGCAACCTGCGGTTACTGGGGCTGTGAATTGTGCCACGGGCGGTAAACTTACCTGACAATTGGAGGCATTTAATGCTGTCATAATAGAAGGTCCGCATGATTTTGAAGAGGTACTGTATGCCACCACATCAGCCCCACCGGCAATATCGGAGGAAGTATTGAGATTGCGTTTATCGGAATTGGGACCAATGGCAAAGTGCATGATGATGGAAGAATTAATGACATGACCCAATTGATGGGCATGACCTAATTCATGAAGGCACACTGATTCAAAATCATATTGATTACCTATGGTCGCTTGAGGTCCGAAATTCCATCCCGAAGGAGAGGGTGAATTACGGAAAATCATATCAATTGCTGTCGGATACCAGACTCCCGTTCCGCAGGATGTCCAATAATTATAGGTCACACCCAAAACTCCCGAGGGTAAACCGGCATCATTAAATGCGACAACATTCACGCCATCGCTGCCGCTTTCCGAGTTGACGGACGTTGTGCCTGTGGCAATTTTAAGATTGGCAAAAGTACCGCATCGCCATGATTGCAATGCTCGTTTGAAAGCATTGGCTGCATCGGTATTATTATTGAAATTGGTATTGAAGGTAAAAGTCATTCCTCCGGAGCCATCCTGATTTTGCAACCATGTTTTATATTGGATATTGCTTGAGGTGACATTGAGCAAATTATACGAAATTGTTAATGTTTGGCTTGATGTGGCTTGTGTGCCATCCACACCCGTCACACGCACCTGACCTGTGCCTGCGGAGGTGCGTACTTCGACTTGAATTTGTGTATTTGACCATGATACAATATGTGATGCCAGAGCCGAAACCCACGTTGCACCGCCATCATCGGCACTTTTGAATTCTACTTTGGCATTACCTGTATAGGATGCACCAAAACCGCTGCCATTAATAGTCAAAACGGCATCATTCCCTGCCGTCAATGTGGTAGGATTGATGGAACTGATGGAGGCATTAAGTGTTTGTTCTTCTCTGTATTTTGATGATGTGGCAATATCAAGATTTTTATATACCACCGACATTTTACCCACAAGTGATTCGATGGTTGCATAGAGAGTAAGCCGCTGATAAGTTGCAAAGGGGTCGCGTGCTGAGATATTATCTTCTGAATAGGTGATAATACCTTGCACACCGGCATAAGCATCGAAGGGTATGATGGGGCTTTGTTGGCTTAGGTGAGGATTATGAACGGGACTCGATTGTAAGAAAAATATACCGTTCATCGGCAGATTCAATTCAATACCCGGCGATACATGCACCGCCTGATTGCCCACAATCCCGCCTTTGACGATAAGCTCAAATTCATCCTTCACCGCACCTTTCCACACTCGATACGGTTCAATACGATATGCCGTATAAATCATTGATTTGTCGGAGTTAAAGAAACTTTGTCGGGCAATGACCTTGCCTTCGACAATGGCAGTGGATTGAGCGCAGCGTTCTTGGAGAGAAACCGGAAAGAGCATACATTCTTCAGAAGCTGCTGCCACCAAATGCATGGCGCAGAGCAAAGAAAGAATAAGGGTAAAAAGGCGACGATTCATAATCATACCTCGAAGAATTGATACATTGTAACTATCATAGTTTCAAAATTACGCAAATCCTACAATTACAGAGATTTGTAATGGTATGGCGGAGCACGGTATTGTAGTGCAAAGTACGGGAACTGAGAGAAAACAGCCAAGCAATAAACAGTAAAGAAGTTTCTAAAGCAAGTTTTTCTTTGCTCTTGGAGTTACACCACGATTTTTGTTATTGATTGTACGATTGGGATAACTAATTCAACATTGCTTTGATGTATGTACATGGTAATGAGAAAATTAGTTCCAAAAGACCCTCTCTTGGGAAGTCTTTCAATGGAATGATTTTCTTCCATCATAAAGGGTATATGTAAGCTTTCAAGTTTTTCGGCGATATTTTTTGCATCAGCTACGGGAAAATCGCCTAATAATATTAAATGGTCATCACTCATTTTTACACTTTTTATTGATTCGTCAATATCGTTACTTGTTTATATCATAAAAATGATATGTTTTTTCGATTTACAATGCTATATCTCTCGCATTCACCCAAAGCGCATTTTATGTTCTCAAAACTACACAATCTTCTTACACAGACAAAACGTATGAAAAAAATATAGATGTGTTGTGTGAAAGCCGCGACTATTAGCATTCGTGATGTATTCCCATCCGTTTGCTCACTTCAATTTTTAAATGTTTATAGTTACTTAATTCTATAATTTTCACTTGGTCTGAATCTTTAAGACCACAAGCTGCTGTGGTGATGATAGGTATTCCTTTTGAAATGGCGTTTAGAATTTGTCTTGGTTGATGCTCTATATATGTTGGATAAACGACAAGTCCTATTTGGTCAAAATTACCGTTAAAATTTTCAATATGTAATTCATTCCAAAAATTATCATTCTCAGTTGTTCTTCCGGAAACTGTCAAGTTTAATTGAAGCTCACTTGCTAATCTTCGAATCTCATAAGCACCCTTTCTTCCAATAGCTGAAGCCGGAAAAAGCACTTTATGTCCGCTCGCTTGTCCGTTTGACGATGGAGGAATGAACCAATCCAATGTAACAACTTTGTTTTTGAAGATTTCAGCAATTTCTGTGTGGGGTGTAATTATTTGTCGTGCTTTTGTTAATGCTTTGTTTTCAAGCTCGATTAATTTTTTACCAGCTCTGAAATCGTTAAGAGTTGGGCTTTCAGGATGATGTGAAAATGCGTGATCCAGTCTTTCGTGAAGCTTCTCAAATGGAAGTCTTGTCATTAGTACATCAAAAGTCCTACCACCTAATGCGCCTGTTTCAAATACGAATGGTAACAAGTTTTGTGAGATAACTACATGTGTTGAATCTATTGGAATTTTTCGTGCTGCTGCAACAGCTATTTTCTTGTCGAGTTGCAATGCAAGTTCAAAAACATTGTTTTTATGTTTGGGGAAAAAACGAAGTTTTAATGCTCTATAAATTCCTTGAAAGTTTGTTGCTGTAGTTTTTTGCGGCTTTGCAGCACTCCAGGCATATCTGTCTGTTTTTATGAATGTGCTTTGCTTAAGTGGTACAATAAAATTATCGGAATCCGTGGTTATATCCTTGATATATCGGTCGTATTCGGGCCATTTTTCGTCCAGAATAAATGTTGTTGTTGCAATATTCTGTTTCATCGAAGTTCTATCTTGATGTTTGAAACAGGCAAAGTTTCCGCAAGAGTAGCAATCGTTGAGTTTGTTGGATTGTCGCAAATTTGAATTATTGTCAGTTGATTTTACATTTTTTTGTGCACTTTTAAAACCTACCACCAACTTATCTGAGGTTAACACCGTCTCAATTCTAAAATCAAAGGAAGATTTAAAACGTAAGTCAATATAATTCCATTTTACAGTTGCGTCACGATCTTGTTCAGATAGTGATCCCTTAATTACTTTTGTGTGTTTGTGTCTTTCAATGATGTCAAAATTTGCCTTAAGTGCAGCGTCATAAAGTGCGTTTGAAAGTTGGCAAAGCCCGCCTGCAATTGTTGGAACAATACAACCTTCTCTAATTTCTCGACCCATCACATAGCTTTTTCCAAAATTTGGATTGCCAATATGTTTCCAAAAACTAAAAACTTCGTTTGCTTTTACTTCAAGTCCGTGAAGTTTCCTCGCCGAAATTCGTAAGTTTTCAATTTTTCCTGCTGTCAAAATCCAATTTTCTTTATTGTCGAATGGATTCCAAAGGTCACTTTCAGAAAATGCAATTACCGGTTCGTTAATCAAAAATTGATTGTCCTTGAATTTTGGCATAGGAGTAAGCAAATTCTTGAAGATACGATTTCCGGTCAATATGATGGTTTTCATCCGAAATATTGCGTCGTTTATAACACTATGTTTTTCTGTTAGTTGCTGTTTATTCATGGGGTCATGTTAGCATTAGACATAATGGCTGATGTATATATGTATCGGCGTATGTCATTATATTAATTTAGTTTACTATAAAATTTGATATAAGCACTATTCTTCAATTTACCGTTATATCGGCTATTGCCGCATATATGCTGCTAAAAACTGATTTTTATTATTTTTTTAACAGTGCTGCCTGAATTCAGTTCAATCTCGATAAAGTAAACTCCATCCAATTGATTTTCAATGTTAATTAAAAAATTTTGTCCAATCTCGCTGATACTGTAAATTTTTTGTCCCAAATAATTGAATACATTAATAGTTACTAATTCGTTTTTTTCGATTAGTTTCACAGTAAATATACCACCCGATGGATTTGGATATACAATTATTTGTTTCTCAACGGGATAGGTTCCTACAATCGTTGATGTGAAATTGCTTTCTTTCGCACCTATATCAGGTTTTATGCCATTATAATCATAAAATCCTTGTATATTATTGCCTGCATCTATCAACGGACTTGCGGCTGTTAACTCAAAGTTCCCGGTTACTGAAGATACAAACAAGGGATTAACTTGAATGGGATTTAGAATGGAAATATTAGGGCTGCCTGAAATATTGGCTAATGTATTTTCAAGGTTGCTTATATTGTTGATTTCTGAACAGTTAAACTGACCGTGTATGTGTTTGACCTTTACGATGGGAGAGTTTATATTGAATGAGAAATAATTATCATGGGCTGATGTGATTTGAAAATCTCCATTAATTGCATTGTGAGCTAAATCAAAATAGAAAAAAGGAAAACTATTGGTATGTGAGTATGAGTTATTCATGAAAATGGCTTTTCTCCATTCTGCTTTCCATGATGTAAGAATAAACCCTAGGGTGTCTGATGCGTGAAATGTGTTATTAAAGAAGTATAAGTTTCCGGCTGAAATATTACCAATGTAGCCTGAGTTTGTTTTGATGCCAATTCCTTGTCCCATATAGTTATTTGAAAGAGGATTACAACCTATAAAATAAGGATCGTCTTGTTCATTTCTTCTGCCCGTCATTCCGTATAATACATTCCGGTAAAAGTACCGTGGACCAATAAGGGGCGGAGCGGCAGAAATGCCTGCCATAGGACGGATAATTTCGTTATTCCACACTCTTATGTTAGACCAAAGACCATCGCATTCTATAGCATCAAAGTTGTCAATGAACACATTGTCATGAATATCAATTTCTTCTTTCAGTCCTATATCGAAATAGCTTTCAATGCCAGAATTGACACCATCAAATATATTATTTCTAAAAACTACAGATTTTGATTCATGTACAAATACGCCCGGGGTTTCTACACCTCTTGCTCTCGAAGATGATACTGTTGCTACAATTGTGTTGACGAAATCATTTGATTTTTTTATCATTGCATGTGACCATTTACCGGCATTGTGCTTGAATAGGCAATTTTGAATAGTAAGGTTATTGCATTGATTCGTAAATAATATATGGTTAGTGTTGAATATGAAACGACAACTGTCAAAATAAATATGGTGCACATTTCTTAAATCAAATACGGTGGCTGCGTATGAGTCATTGCTGTTATCCGGACTATTTAGCATGGGTTTGCCATAGTATCTGAATTCAATGCCTTTAATTTTCAAATAAGCATTTTTATTGTTGCCGTAAACCGTTAGAAATCTGAACGCATTTGAAACTTTTACTATAGTTGCGTTGGGGTTGATTCCGGCGTTTGTCTTAATCCAAATAGTGTCTTCATCACGTACAAATCCATCATCCCCAAAATTTAAGTCACTCAAGTTATAGTTACCAAGCAAAACATTAGCTTTTAATGACGGATATGGATAAAGAGCTTTATTGTCCAAAATACAAATATTGGAATGAGAAGTTCCCGGTGGTGTGGGTGTAAAATATAAATTGGGGATTGTAGCATGGGCTGTCCATGAGCTTGTGATAGTGGTACCGGCGTCAAAAACCGGCGATGCTCCGCGTTCAGCAATCAATAATATTGAATTTTCCTCTGTACAGTGATTGTTTAAAGTAAGTTGCAAACCGCTTGTATTATAAATGCCATCTTTAACAATAATAATAGTACCACATACCACTTGACCGGATGAAAAAAGTGTGGAAAGATTACCGGGATTACTTTGGGTATAGTTACCTGTACCGGACGGCGACACCCACTTCATGATTCCCGTTTGATTAAAATCTGGGGAAAGTAAGGTTTTTGTTTGGGCTACGGCAAGGGTTTGGGGATTTGAGCCGGAATAAACCGTTACTCTTATTTGATACATCATGTTTTCAATCAAACCGAAAATACTTCCACGAAATTCTTCCGTATTGTTTAATAATATTTTATCGGGTTGATACCCCAAAAGCCAGTTGTCCGCTTGTGATTGTTTGTATTCAATTATGCAACTATCCGCAGATGAGATATTTGTAACTTTTACACCTATTGTATTATATAACGGAGTAATCTCCAGAGTCTGTCCTGTTATGTTTTGAATACATATCATTACAAAACTGAATGCAATGTATTTAACTCTGCTGCCCATAAAATTTGCTTATAACCTGTGTGTAGCTTACACAATCATTTACGCTTGCTGCATTAAATGCTCGATTTGTAAAAGTCCAACGAGATTCCGCATATCTCTCGTATTCACCCAAAGCGCATATTGTTTCCTCAATACTACAAAATCTTCTTACACAGACAAAACGTATGAAAAATATATAGATGTGTTGTGTAAAACGCCCACTTCTGCTATAATTAGGTTTTATTTGCTCTCTTTGAGAACCATATCAATTGTTATAGCACTTGAAAGTATAGCAATTTTATGTTCAATATTTGAATAACCGGATTCAATATGCACATTATACTTGTCTGCTGATGTGAAAATCTCTTTCATTGCACCAGCCCATTTTTTTGAAATGGTGCCAATTTGATTGTTGGAAGCATCCGCAATTGTAAAATTCCATGCACTCCAATCACCGCTAATTTCAGCAATGAGAACATCAGAAGAGTCAAATATTTTAAATGTAGGTTTGAATAGTGTGAATTTTTGTTTGATTGTCCCAATTGTATTTCCCTGAGCATTTTTAACCGTGATTTTCGACATAAAAAATGACCATCCGCGCGATATAGAAGCTTCTACATCGTTATCAGAATTTTTAATTTCCAAGTGAAAAGGAAGCATCGTTTTGTTAAGTAACAGGCTAAGTATTTTATTGCCTAAGCTAAGTTTTTGTGCTATGGTACCTATGATCTCTCCTTTTTCATTGTATATTTGATAACAGTTTTCAAGTTTGAAAAAGTTTACCTTCTCGTCTATGAAGTAAGAGTTTGAATCGAAGAAATTTGTTTTCATAAAGATATTGTTAATTTTTCCTACTCGTTTGGCTTTTCGGATTACGCCCCATTTTTTGTGGTTGTTGGTTTCCACTTTTTACTAAAAATTTTATGGTCTTACACTAATAATCAAGAGAAATTCAAAAGTCAGCAATTCTCTTATCAGGAGTATCTTATTGTGCAGTTTTTTTAAGTAATGAGAGACCTATCCTCTTGGTTTTGTGCAGAACGCTTTTTGTTTCTCATCACTACAAAATATTCTGATAAAATACGAGTCCGCAGAATCAAGAGAATTGTAATCTATTACATTCCAAGCCATTTCCTATTGTTCAGTATGTAGGTCTGAATTCCCTTAAAGAAAAAAAACTATTCCGGTGGAATTTGTTTGGGCAATGGTTTGGGAATTGGCAACCCTTCGTCCACACTACGCAAGGGCACTGATTCTATTTCTAAAGAACCGCGTTTTCGTCGCTCTCTTCTTTCTTTCCTTGACTCTTTTTTAGGCTCTTTTGTTGTTTCGGATTTTTTCTCGACTTTTTCTCTTGCTACCTCTTTTTGGGGTGGTTCTTTTTTGGGTTGCTGAACAATTGGTTTTTCTTTAGCTATTTCTTTTTTCGGCAACTCCTGTTTTGGTTGTTGAATAATTGTTTTTGCTGCCTCTTTTTTTTGCGGTTCTTGTTTTGGTTGCTGAATAATTGGTTTTTCTTTAGCTATGTCTTTTTTCGGTAACTCTTGTTTTGGTTGTTGAATAATTGGTTTTGCTACCTCTTTTTTGGGCGATTCCTGTTTTGGTGGTTCTTTTTTGGGTTGCTGAACAATTGGTTTTTCTTTAGGTATTTCTTTTTTCGGCAATTCTTGTTTCGGTTGTTGAAGAATTGGTTTCGGTGCTGTGGTTTGGGGTACTTGTTGTGTTGTATTAGCTGAAGGTGTTACTTGTTTGGTATAAGGTGAAGAACTTGCGATTAAATCATCTTTGGTAATTTTCACAGAGCGCACGAATTCACCTTTTTCGCCCAACAGAGGTAAAGGTTTACCATTGCGCATAATTTCCAAAGCCCCAGCATTACTGACCGACAGCAGAAAGAACTCTTTTGCCGACCATGAGCGTTTCTCATTGGCATTGAGCAAAAATTGTCTGCTGAATTTACCATCGGCGGTCATGGTAATCCATACTTGGTCGGAAGCCCTCATATCCAGCAGCAAGCTGTCTGTGGTTACGGATTCATCAATAAGCCCAACGACGGTATTTCCTACTACAGTGAGCAATGAGGAATCGCTTTTTTGCTGCGGTGTATGTGCAGATTTTGGGTCGGGTTTGAATACATAAGTGTAAATCGCTATGACAATAGCCAAGAATAATCCTGCAAAAATAAATGCCCTCAGCAATAATGGTTTGACCGAATATTCCGCTTTGGGGGGCGCAGAGCGTGTTTGTTTGGGTGCATCACTCACGGGAGTGGCTATCACTGCGGGCGTGGGTTTGGATGCTACGCCAACTTTCGCAATAATGGCTTGAATCTCTTCTTCTTCAATCTTCACCATTTCGCAATATGTACGCAAAAAGGAACGCAAATATGGTGCGGGCATAATGGAAAAATTATCATGCTCTATTTGCTCTATCACGTGATGACGGATTTTAGTACGTGCATAAATGTCGTCCAGAGTCAATCCATACGTCTCACGTCTGTTTTTAAGATATGCGCCTATACTGTCCATCGGTAAAAATCTTAGAGTGTAACATGGTGATTGTTGCAGAAAATCACGGTAATTTTGTCTATAATAGTGCTGATAAGGCAAAAATAAGAAATCTCATAACGCTTTCAGATATTTATGCATTTTGATACCATAATTTTTTATCATGCCCTCTATGTGGGATTTGCTTACTCCATGCTGGCTTTCGGTGCTACCTATTACCGGCAAGTGGTGGATGACCTTAATTTGCAGGAGGTGTCCCTCGGTGAAGACATAGCAAGTGTGGAGCTGACACCCATTATTTGGCTTTCTGTCGGTTCATTTTTTTTTGTTTTCTGTATCTTTGCGGTCATTGCATTGATACAATCAGAGGGAAATATCTTCCTCTATGTGATACCGATTGCATGCGCTATCAACATAACGCAATTGCTTATGAGGGCGCATCATCAGCGTTTATTGATCAAAACACAAGGCATCATTGTGCGCCATTTACTGATTGAAGGCAATATTCCGATTCCGTACAGAGATGTCAAACGTATCTATATCAATGAGTTTATCGGGTGGTTTGTTGTGGAGTTTTTCACAGACGATGATAATGTTCCGGTTGGCTCTTGTCATCTGCGAACACAAGATTTGTCGCATATTATCCGCATATTCAGGCAAAAGAATCCTCAATGTTCGGTGCATATTGATGGGGCATTTACTATGGTACTCGACCAATAAGCACAGCTCGGCATGATGATATATGCAAACACAGCACAAAAAACAGTATTTGTAACATATAAAAAATGAAAGATTTATGGCAAAAGAAAAAATTCGTATAGCGTCCGGACAGGGTTTCTGGGGCGATTTACTTACAGCACCGCTCGACCAAGTTTCCAAGGGCGATATTGATTATCTCATGCTTGATTATTTGGCTGAGGTAACGATGTCCATTATGCAAAAACAGAAGATTAAAAATCCTGCAATGGGCTATGCGCGTGACCTTGTGCAAGTATGCGAAGAAGTCATGCCCTACTTGATGAGCAAGAATATCAAACTTATCACCAATGGTGGGGGCGTTAATCCCGAAGCAGCGCGCGATAAGATTTTCGAGGTGGCTCGCAAACTTGGTATCACCGGCTTGAAAATAGGTATTGTGACCGGCGATAATTTACTCGGTAGAATAGATGAACTTGTTGAACAAGGTCATACTATGGAAAATATGGAAACAGGGCAACCCATCGCGGAAGTCAAAGACTCATTGCTCAGCGCGAATGTCTATTTGGGTGCAATGCCTATTGTGGAGGCATTGCGTCAAGGCGCCAATATTGTCATCACCGGACGTACCACCGATACCGGCTTAACAATGGCTCCGATGATTTATGAATTTGGTTGGTCGGCAGATGATTGGGATAAACTTGCGGCAGGAACTGTTGCGGGGCATATCAATGAATGTGGCGCACAAGCCACAGGCGGTAACTTCCTTGGTGACTGGGAAAATATTCCTGATATGGAAAATATCGGTTTCCCGATTATCGAAGCATATCCCGACGGTTCTTTTGTTGTTACTAAACATGAAGGTACGGGAGGACGTGTCTCCCGCGAAACCATCAGCGAACAATTGATGTATGAAATCGGTAATCCTGCCGAATATATCACGCCGGATTGTATAGCGGATTTCAGCACTATCAATATCGAAGATTTAGGTAATGACCGAGTAAGGGTCTATGGTATTAAGGGCAAACCTGCCACGCCATTTTACAAAGTTTCCGCAAGTTATGCTGACGGCTATACTGCTTTCAGCTCTTTAACATACTCCGCGCCCGATGCATATAAAAAAGCACAAGCCGGCAATAGAATATTGCGTGCTCGTTTTGAAAAATTGGGTTTACAATTCGATGAAATTCGCACCGAATATGTGGGAATGAATGCTTGCCATGGTCCATTGGCACAAGCCATCGAACCCAATGAAGTGATGATGCGCATAGGTGTGCGTTCCCGCGATTATGCGTCCGTTGAACGCTTCGGTAAAGAAATTGCGCCGCTTATTTTGACAGGTCCGCCAAGTGTGACGGGCTTTGCCGGAGGCAGACCCAAGCCAAGTGATGTTGTGGCATATTTTCCGGCGCTCATAAAAAAAGAAACAGTAATTCCAACCATTATTGTTGAAGAAGTGTAATTATTCGTTTTTTTCATGATATTCCTTTCGGTCATTGAATGCCGAAGGGAATATCATGTTCGTATGGTCATAATTATATACTATGTTCAGCCCTCGTTATTTTTTGTTACTTGTATAATTCTCATGGATAATTCAGTTTCGCACACAGCAATCACACCATGTATCAGCGTTATTATTCCTACATTACAGGAAGAAAAATTATTAGAAAAAACCTTGCGTTGTTTTTCACCGACATTGCAACAACACTATCGTTTAGAACTTATTATCAGCGATGGCGGCAGCACGGATAATACTATTTCCATTGCCCGTCAATTTACCGACAATATCGTTATTCATTCAAAAAAAGAACGTCAAACCATAGCCGAAGGGCGCAATGCGGGTGCGCATCATGCTCAAGGGAAAATATTGCTTTTTATCAATGCGGATACTATTATAGAAAATCCGGAACCTTTTATTCGATATATAGCACAATGGGCAGAAAATCCTTCTCCTTCATCGGCGGCATTAGCTTGTTCCGTGCATGTTTTACCGTCGGAACGCACATGGAGCGATGCGGCATTTCATGGCTTTTTCAATAATTATATTCGCTTTTTTGTGAATGTACTCGGCATAGGTATGGGACGCGGTGAATGTCAAATAATACGTGCTGATGTATTTCATGATTTAGGTGGTTATAATCCGACAGTATCTGCCGGCGAGGACTTCGATTTATTTCGTCGAATTGCCCATCATCATAAAGTCCATTATGCACCGGAATTAGTGGTGTATGAATCTCCCCGGCGTTTCAGAAAATATGGTTATATAAAATTACTCTGGAATTGGACTATCAATGCGCTTGCCGTGATGATGACAGGAAAATCTATTGCCAAAGAATGGGAACCGATACGATAAAATACTATGTAATTTTAGAGTGAATTATTATGCGAGCAATTATTCAAAGAGTACATAAAGCATCTGTGACGGTTGAGGGCACTACCGTCGCAGCCATAGAACGCGGATTACTTGTTTTACTTGGTATCACCCATACAGACACACAATCCCATGTGGAATGGATGGCACACAAAATAGCACATTTACGTATTTTTTCCGATGATGATGGAAAAATGAATCATTCAGTCAAAGATATTGACGGTGCGGTACTTGTTGTATCGAATTTCACATTATATGGTGATGCAAAAAAAGGATTTCGTCCAAGTTATATTGATGCAGCAAGACCTGAAATGGCTGAACCTCTCTACGAAGCTGTTTGCAAGGAATTATCGGAACAGCATCAAATCCCTGTTAAAAAAGGTATATTCGGTGCTATGATGGATGTTGCCTTAGTTAATGATGGTCCTGTCACTATTTCACTTGAAAAGTAAGAGTTGATTTTAGCAATGTTATTGATTGTCTGCAATATTTCAGGATTTACTGCATGTATTACTACATTTAATAAGATTGTATTCAAGTGGACAGTTGATGCAACGAGACTTGTAAGGTTTTCAGACACATATTTTTTGGGGTGGCAGTTACATGATATTTTTACAGAGAAGATATTCCACCCGGTAAAACTATGTTCGGCGCAGCAATGGAATACATCCCATAAAGCCCAATTTCATGTACATCAGTAGAGAGAAAGTGGGAAAGTACATTGCGCACCATATTAGGTATTACTTTGACACAAAAAGCCGAAAACGGACATCATTATCGGCGATGAAGCATATCATCGAATCTTATCCGTCAATGATTTGGACGGACTTTATGAAGTGGGTAAGCGGTGCATAATGTGCTGGGACAATGGCTCGTACCGCAATCCAATTATGACTTGTTATTTTGTGTTAAAGTCTCATTAACCATTGTCCGAAGTGCTAAAAATGGTGACTAATGTGTAACTTCGCATTCAAATTTTCGTGATAGTCACACGCACATTCATGTTTCATTCATAATATATTCAACAGTATGAAATTACGTAATCACCTTATGCTCTATGCCATTACGGTATGCAGTATGGTTGCGGGCACATATCAATCTACTGCCCAGATGAACCCAATTAAGTATGAGGAGTTCGATTTACCCAATGGTTTGCACTGCATTCTTCATGTGGACAAATCAGCACCCATAGCAGCGGTCATTGTTCATTATCGCGTCGGCTCACGTGATGAGAATCCCAAGCGCAATGGATTTGCTCACTTTTTCGAACATTTAATGTTTGAAGGCACAAAAGATATTCCGCGAGCATCTATCAGTAAATATGCCGAAGGCGTAGGCGGACGGCTCAATGCTTACACATCCTTCGATGAAACCGTGTATCACATGGAAGTTCCTGCCCATGAAGTCAAGTTGCCTATGTGGATAGAATCGCAACGTATGCGCAATCTTATCATTGATAAAATTGGAGTGGAAACTCAGCGCGGCGTAGTGAAAGAAGAACGTAAAATGAGCTATGATAATCGCCCTTATGGCACATGGAATGAAAAGTCCAATAAATTATTATTCCAAGGTGGCTCGTATGCTTGGACTCCGATTGGCTCGGCACAGCATATTGACTCTGCGGCTATACCCGAATTTCAAGAATTTTACGATCGTTTCTATCAGCCGAATAATGCCACGCTTGTTATATCCGGTGATATAGATACCAAACAAATTCGCGGATTTATTGATACATATTTTGGCTCTATTCCACGCGGTAAAGATATTGTTCGTGAAAAATTTATTCTTGAGCCATACAATGGCACATCACGCGAAACTATCGAAGACCCCAAAGCACAATTACCCGCAATGTTTGTCAGTTATCGCGGACCCAAAATGGGCGATGTGGATGCGTATGCTTTCCAAATGTTGAATGATATTTTGGCATCGGGCGAAAGTTCACGTTTATATCAACGTCTTGTGGATAAAGATCAAGTAGCAGTGCAAGCAAGCGCATTTAATTGGGATTTGCAATATGCAGGCAGAATATCCATGATAGGTGTGGCTGCACCCGGAAATGAATTATCAGTCGTAGAAAAAACTATGGACGAAGAAATTAAACGTCTTCAAGCCGAAGGTGTGACAGATGAAGAATTTGTGAAAGCAAAAAATATTGCAGAAGTTCGTTTCCTTTATGATAAAAAAGGCGCGCTCGATAAAGGTATGGCGCTCGCAAAAGCCCATACATATTTTGGTAATGCTAATCTTGCTAATACAGAAATAGAAAAATTCTATAAAGTAACAAAAGAAGATTTGAAAAGAGTAGCCAATAAATATCTTACCCTTAATGACCGTGTGGTACTTTATTATGTACCAAAAGCAAAAACCGATGCAAAAAGCGGTGGCTGATATATATTTTGATTGTATTTTTTATACGAAGAGCTGTCAATGACAGCTCTTCGTGTTTTATACCGATATTTCAATAATTAATGAGATATTGTCAATGCATGACTATTGCAAAATAGAAATGTGTGATACTATACCGGATTACACTTTACCCCGACATTATTATTTTTCTAAAAATTACCGATGGATTGGGTAAGAGGTGCGGTTATAATAGGCTGTCATTCTTGTCATTTGTTGTTTCATCTTAGTTTTATTCCTTGTTTTTCAAGTTTGTCTGCTCCTGATAAAACTCCAAAACTTCCAATTTTTCTTGTCGCAAATTTATTGTGAATTTGATACTTTAATTTTCTTGATGTCGCTTGAATTTCTGTCCAGTCCCAAGAACTAACAAGTCCATTTACATTATTAGTGTCTTCCCATTTTAAAGCTCCCTTTTCGTTAAAATGTCCGATGTGAGAATGTTTAAGTACGTTATTTTTCAATCCTCCGAAATATAATTGAATAAGTCCCCAACCTTCTGTCGAATAACGAAACGTGTGTCCATTGCAACGTTTTGGGTCAAGGTCAACTTTTCTGAAAATGGGTTTGCCTTTATGTCTTGGTGTCCAGAGTTGAAATGTCGTTCCGAATTCGTCTATTTCAAGGTCAAACTGCGAGGATATTTCGTCAATTGTTTTGTATTGGCATATCTCTTGTCCGTATGGTGAACCTAAGTCGTAAACGTGCAGGTCAGTGTCCTTGAAAATGAAGTCAAGAATTTCCAATTTGTCTGCCTTGTCTGCGAAAAAGTCGTAGGTCATATTTTATGTTTACTGTCGTTTTAGCCTTGCTGGTAACGTTCGAGAGGCGGATTTGCGCAGTTACTAAATGCAAAGGCAATTTGTCAATAAAGTACTTTTACAAATCTATATATGTATGCTTCTCGTATTGACGCAAAACGCCACTCATTTCCCCAAAACTACAAAATTTTGATTATCCATCCAAACAGGAGCATGGGAAATTTCTCTTATGCCGGACTAAACATAGTGTTTTAGTGATTCTTTGCTGTGGAATCCACCTCCCGAAGTGCCGCTAAATAGCGGTCTGAATAGTACCCTTTTAACCTGTAAGTCTTTTCTTATTTCTAGCAATGAGTATTAACTTCCCTAACACATAAACAAAGGTCGAAATAATACCTGCAAAAATAAAACCTGTGATAAATGAGAAATTGCGTCCAACATCATGTATCTGTCTGTTCATAGCTACTTCTTGTTCTTTAGTAATTTCTTGTCCACCGAAGAAGCCGTCTTTGTCTAAGTCGTAGCGGTTTAAGTCCCACTGATAATAAATGTCATTATAGGCAGCACTACCAACAATGAGCGCATACAAAACTAGAAAGACGGTCACGCTACTCCATAATAACCCGTTTTTGTTGAAGAGTTTCTTGTGATGAACCAGAATCGCCACAAGTCCAACAACACACATAATTGTTGGGATAGCCAAATGATATGGTATGGTAATTTCGTCCAACTGATTGTCCTACGATTGTTTGACTTTGCGTAGTTCATAATCTATATAAAACTATGCCCATCTCTCCCATATTGCCCCAACTCACAATTATCCCCCCAAACTACAAAATTCGACTATACCTGTCAGACACTATGGATTTATGATAAAATACTGTGCAAGGGTAAATAATCCCATACAATTTCATCAAGAATTTCTCTGTCAATAAGTAATAATCGTGTTTTCTCGACAGCTTTATAGCGGTGGAGAGTTTCTTTTTCCGGCAATACATGATAAATCATTGCGCCCGCCGATATAGTTTGATTGGAATGTTGTTCCACAAATGCGCCGCTAATAATAACTGCACACACGGCAATACCATTGCGGAAAGGTATAAATATTTCACCCTGTTCCACATATTGCTCCGACATACTTTGGGCTGCCTCAGCAATAATAGCAGAGGGAATATTGGTTAATTGTTGTGTACTCGCAAACAATCGGATTTTCTCAACGCCTGTTAATTGTTTATTCTGAATACAAGCCGATAATACTTTTTCCATGTTTTGCTTCAAAGACGGATGTGCCGATTCCGCAAAAGTGCGATACTGTTCGGGTTTTGACCTGTAGAGCGAAACGATGGCAATTTCGGAAAGTAAATATTCGGCATGATCGGCAAAAGCACGGAATACATTTTCGGTACCCTGTGATGGATTATGTTGCAATGCCTCAAGAGCGCATGCTTTTGTCCATACATTCACCGTGGCATGGTCTTTCCAAACAATATCTGTTAAGCGTTTTTCCAACGATAATTGTTCTTGCGGATAATGCCATTGAAATGTTTCTATAAGATCATCGGCACTATAATCTTCAAGCAATGGCACAATATCATTTTTAATTTGTTCATCCACAGTCACATCAAGAATTTCGAGAGCATAGACACGCTCTTCATTTGTGCCGGAACGTAATTTATCGCGCAATCCCCGAATAATACGTGCATCATACATCGCAGAAAGTATGGTAAAAAGGCGATGATTTTTGATATGTAATTCATGGCGAAGAGCTTGAGCAATGTCTTGACATGCGGGTATTGTCTCTACATCGCGCAGAGCAGCTACCGTCCACAATATGGCGGCTATTTCCTCATCAAGATCACGACGCAAAGCACTTTGTTCGGTGGAACTTGCCGTATAATTGGCATCGGCAAGAGCTTCCAGAGCTTCATAGCGCACTTCTTTATCGGGATGGCGCAAAGCGGCACGCAAAGCATTTTTGATACGATGTTCTCCCATGCGTCGGTACATGCGAATAATATTGATTTGCAAGCTGCGGTCTTGTCCGATGCGTGAAAACAATTGCTCTAAATGCACCAAGATATGCCCGCCTGCCAATATAATTGCCGATGCCGCCGTATGTCTGAAATCCTTCATACTCAAATGCTCGATTAAGCGCATCCACAATTCCGGTCGGCGCACTTTCCCTGCTGCGACAAGAGCAGCTCTTTTCACCCGCGGCGAACTATCATCAATAAGTTGAAGCAATAAAGCTATGGCTTGGAACCGTGTGGATTCGCCAAGAATTTTGGCAGCCAATATGCGGTCGGCAACGCTTTCAGAACGCACTAATTGGCTTACTTCATCTATGGACATTCCCGCCATTGCATCCAAATATTCTAATGTTTCTTGCGCAATGGCTCGCTCTTTGTCATTCTTTGAGGTTTGAATAAATTGTGTCAATGCTTTACGCGCAGCAAAGGAATGGAATTGGCGTATCATGCTGAAAACACGGCTGCGCACAAAATCGGAAGGATTGGTAAGCACTGCCCCAAAAGCCACAGATAATGCTGTCGGTTCAAAACGACTTATCATAATAAGGGCTTTATTGACTTTGCCCGGATCATCACTTTGCAAAGCCCCCAGCAAACGCTCGGTTATTCTCGCACGCTTATCGTCCATGGAATGATGAGCCGTCAAAACCGAATCACGCAATACCGTCCTATACGATACATACATGAGCCAACCAAGACGCAACCATACAATCGCTATACAGAAAAAAATGATATTGTAGGCAATAAGATTATGAAAATTCGCTAAAGTAAATATCAGCAATATGCCACCGCCAACTAAATTACCCGCTGCTTTCGGCACACCTTCCACCATGGACTGAAATCCCAAACGTTCATGAGCAGGCAAGGGCTGATATAATATCTGAAATGCGGGATCATTCAAAGAACTGCGCAACACTCTTTCCATCAATTTGCCAAATGCGACAAAAGCAAAAAACATAGAACCGATACCAAAAACAAGTCCCGTTAATGCTGCCGAACCAACAGCCAGTGCAACAATCGCGGGCAAGAGCATTAAACCAATACGCAAACCGTAACGATCGAGCAAACGACCCGAAAGCAATGTCTTAACGATAAATTCAGCCACAGCCACAAAACCATAGAATATACCGAGAAATGATGCCAATACGCGTGGCTCTGTATAAAGAAGTTTTGCTTGATCCATGAACATATAATCCATGAAATAGATACCTATCATCGGCAAAAAGGCAAGCAAAAACAATAATGTTGAGTAGCGATTGGAAAAAAAGCGGGCAATAGTAACCGATGATTGATCCGATATGACATCGGCTTGCTGCGAAATGTCTGAATGCACCACAGCATAACGCTTGCGAATAACAGTATAAAGCACCAAACATAAAACCAGAGCAACTGCCGCAATAATCAATAAATCTTGTGTTCTGATATAATTGATAAGAAGTGGAATAGAGAAAAACCCAATCATGTCGCTTATTACTTCACCGGCACCGATAAGTCCGAATAAACGTTTGCCTTGGCGTACATCGAACATAGTGCTTGCCAAATTCCAAAACACAACCACCGATATATATGTGACTATACGAATCCATATAAACAACACAAATGACACTATGCGCATATCGAAAAAATAGGCAGCAATGGCACAAAACAGCACGCTCCCAATTAAAAAGATAAGCGAACCGAGCATCTGTTTGCTCTGCGAGGACTGCTTACCAAAATGCGATGACACAAACCACAAAAGCCAACCGGCTACGCCCGAACCGATATATGCTACGGGCAACATCGTCGTGGAATAACTTTCCAAAAACAATGTCGTGGCTGCCGTAAAAAAGAATGCACCGCCGGCTCCAATGAGAAAAGAAAACAGCGTCAGCAAGAGAATAGGAAGACCTTCTCCGACACGTATATTAAGCAATGAACCGAGTGTTGAACGTGAAGACATACAATCTATGATAGGGGCGGATGCACTGTGAAAGAATCCGTCCGATGAAAAGATACATTTACTTTTTTGCAAATTTACCGCAATTCTCTATCGCAGCATCTTCTCTTCCATTGAGACCTACCTTCGATGATGTAAAAAGGTATGGCAAGAACTTCAGGGATCCTTGAAAATAAGCAGCAAAACCATAATATAGCGGCATGATAATTGAAAGCATATCGAAACATAATTCTCATACCCAACGAACCATCATCATGACATTATCGCGCGCCATACGAACATTTCTTGAGCATATCGAATTGCAAAGAAATTTATCCCAACATACCGTAATGACCTATCGCCGCGGCTTAGGCGAATTTTATGATTTTTTGAAAGAATCTTATGGTGAGATACCGACCGTCGAAGATATACGCACCGAAGATATACGCCCTTTCTTGGGATGGTTGCATGACCGCGGATTGGCAAAAAAATCATTGCGTGTGAAACTTGCCGCCGTCAAATCTTTGTTTTCATTTATGCAAAAACAAGAGTGGATTCTCAAAAATCCGACAGCACTCATAGCCACACCCAAAGCGGAAAAAAAATTACCATCATTTCTTCAACAAAAGGAAATTGAAGCATTACTCGCTTCCTTCGATGACAGCACTGCCAAAGGTGCGCGCAATCGTGCTTTGGTAGAGCTGATTTATGGAGCAGGCTTGCGTATAAGCGAAGCATTGAATATCATGCTGGGCGATATATCGCTGCAACAAAAAACCGTGCGTGTCAAAGGCAAAGGCAATAAAGTGCGCATTGCACCTTTTGGACAAAAAGCATCCGATGCACTTGAACGCTATATGTCAATGCGCTGCGAATTATGCGGACAGTCTTCGGGAACTATATTGTTTCTTAATAGTCACGGGGAGCAAATGAGCACAGCCGTCGCCTATAAAATCATCAATAAAGCAATGCGCCCCATCACAGACTCGCCACAAAAAAGCCCTCATGTTTTACGTCATTCTTTTGCAACTCATTTGCTGGATAATGGCGCAGACATCAGTGCCGTGAGTGAAATGCTCGGACACAGTTCTTTATCGGCAACCCAGGTCTATACTCATGTGTCCGTCGAAAGATTAAAAAATGCTTATAAACAAGCCCATCCGCGGGCTTAATATGAGCGATGGCAAAGATGGTCAGAACATTGAAATAGAACTATATGTTATATCACTATGTCAAATATTAAAGAATATTGTAGTGTTTTAGATGATTTTCAAAAGGGAAGACCCCTTTATGAACATTTAAACAAAGGTCTTGATAAAAAAACTATCGAACACACGATTATGACTGCTTACAATCTTGATTATCCGATAGACCCACATATAGTAGAACTATATGCATGGCATAATGGAATAAGCAAGGAATTTCGTAGTCGAGAAAATGTTACCAACGGCGATTTGTGGTTTTTTGACATGATTTCGCTTTTGTCTTTAGAAGACAGCATGGAATTAGGACGGATGCTTACTAACGACTTCTTATCAAGAGAACCGGATGAACCACGATATTTTTACAATGATCCAGAGAATATATTATCCTTGTTTACCTCACGTACAGGGATACATCATTTTGTTTTTTTAGATGATTATTCACAAAAAGGATATACACCTGTTTGGAAACAGGATTCACCCTTATACATTAATCGTCCTAACGATGATTTTTCTGATTATATGCAAATATTTGATTCAATAGAAACGATGTTCCTCACATTTTTTACAGCTATTACACAGAAAGTTATTAGGGTTGATGGTGATATTAATCGGATTGAATATCGAAAAATAGGCACTGCTTTAAATCCACAATCTGAGTTTTGGAAGTACAATCAGTATCGGTCTTAATAAATACAGTCAACGCATTTTAGACTTCATTAACTTGAATATCGTATGAATAATTCGAGAATATAATTGCTTTTTTATAATCGAGAATAAGACCTAATTACGGTCAAAAATCCTATCTTCATCATGCGTCGTATCTTAGAATTACTCGTAGGATTGTCAGTGTGCTTAGATGTAATGCTTTTACCATATATTTCCTCATATCAAAAACAAAAGAATGGCAGTAAAAGAAAGATTGGTCTTTTATTAACCCCAAAAAAGAATGAACTTACGCTTCGTTGTTACATCTGTTGCACCTGTTTTTGGTAATTACGTGTCTATTGTTGTACATTGCTTTTTATAGTCGCAACAACACCAATATATTATTCTGATTTTTCAAAATATTCATTGATAAAGGTGTGAAAATGTAGTGATTTTGCTAATTCTAAAGCAGATTTTTTGAATTTTTGTGCTTTGTTGGAGGAACGACTTTGCAACAGTGAACTTATATTGCTAATTGTCATTAATCTATAAGCCGGAGATAAAAACGGCGATGGCTGAGCCGCTTTTAATAAATAATATTCGGCAGCATCGTTATTTTCATGATGCAAAGCAATTGCCATAGCATTATTGAGCAAACATTCTGCAATCGGATTGGGCATAATTTGCACTAAAGAAAATCCTTGTTCACATAATTGACGAGCATGGCTTAGTTCTCCCAGTTCTATAAGACAACGTGCTTGCAGTGCGCAGCACATAGCCCTGTCGCCCGCATGAGCTGTGTGATTTTCATGGAGCCATGTTTGGCATAATTCCACGCCGCCGCCAATATTGCCCATCAGATAAGCATCCACTACTTTTTTCTGCAAATCGAAAATAGTCATGGATTCCGATTGAATATTTTCCTGTGTATTTTGTTCATCAGATGTGTGATGTGATTTTTCCGCCACAGTAAATGATGAGGTAAATTGCTGCATGATATCCGTATTGCCGGAAGCAGCGGCTAATTCTCTAGTTTCATTGATAAATTCTTGGGAATCATCATTATCGCTTTCAATGTCATGTGCCACGATATAAGGAGCTAAAGCGCGTCGTACGGTTTCGTCCTCACTATCAGTATATTGCATGCGCAATAATTCGGCGATTTGCCTGTGCAAAGTTACTTTTTCCTCATATTCAAGGGTATTGTGGAAAAATTGTTGATAAAATGCCTGCGTAAATTGATAGACGGTAGTTTTTATGCCATATCTGTTTTGTGCTCCGATGCTGGTAACAATACCTGTTTTTCTTTGCACGGAGCGCATTTTTCGTATAGTCGTTAATGTGTCGTTATTTAACAGCTTAGAAACTATATGGACAGTGCATTCGCGCCCTTCGGCACTGCAAAGAGCAAGTAAAGTGCGTTCATCATCATCCAATTGCTCAACTAATCGTGCAAAAGTGGAGTGCAAGGAAGTAGGTACAATATTGTCATCATGAAAATTGGCAATTAATTGCCCTTGTTCATCAAAAGGAGTTTTTTTGGAAAAATAATGCAGATACTCAAATAATAATCCGGGTATGCCACTCGATTTTGCCCAAAGCCATTGCTCAAATTCTTCATGTTTTTTATAGTGCGACAATATCCCTTGGAACGATTTGGTAATATCGGCTGTTGTTAATTCTGTTAAACGAATTTGATAGATTGTTGCACTGTCGGGTTTGTATTCTTCATATAAAGGCAAAAGCGGAGAAATAACATCTTTTGCTGCTGCCGGACGATATGCAATCACAATCATAACGGGCAATTTGACAATATCGGATAAAAACAGCGAAAGCACTTCTACGCTTTGTGCATCGGTGTAGTGCATATCATCAAACAGCAAGATAAGCGGAGCTTTTTGAGCATAATTTTTTAATACTTCATAGAGTTCCGTAGCAGCTGTACTATAGGATTTACCGGATTTTTTTTCTGATTTAAATTCTTGTATATCACGTCGTAATTCTTTGACCAAAAACGGAAATTCACCAACAACGGGTATAAGTCCCAATACGGACATACCAATATTAAAAGCTAATTTTTTTTCCGGTGACACGGATTCTTTTTTTGCTAATTGCTCCACAATGCGTGTGAATGGAAAAAGCGGTTGCAAACTGCCGATACGTGTTGTGCCTATGGGTGCTTGAGTTTGCGCATAGACAATGCTCAATGATGAGTATTTTGTGCGTGTTTCTTCTTCAAAATAGGTGAGTAAAGCGGTTTTGCCATATCCTGCCTCCGCGGGTACCCATACTACCGAACCGCGCCCATTTTTGCGTAAGTTTTCACGACATTGGTTGAGTATTTCCAATTGTGCTTTTCTTGCAATAAGATATTTTCCGGTTTCAGTCATAGAGTTGATGATAATGATGATATGGTTTTGACGAGATATGAATAAAATCCGTGCCGAAAAAAGAAACGCCTTTTTCCTTTTGCAAGAAAAAAGGCGTTATGCAGTGTGCATTACGTGAGTTGCCGTGCAGATTATAAATCTATTGTGGCATCACTCATTTTTTCAAGACTTTTTACCATGCTTGCAAGGAAATTGGAAGCAAGAGCACCGTCAATAACGCGATGATCGTAAGTTAAAGACACATAGACCATTGTACGAATGACGATAACATCATCACCATTTACTTCACGTACAACCGGGCGTTTCTGTGCTGCATAGACACCTACGATTGCTGTTTGCGGTTGATTGATGACGGGGGTGCCGAATAATGTGCCCCATGCGCCCATATTGGTCAAAGTGATGGTACCGCCTTGTATTTCTTCGGGTGCTAATTTTTTAGCACGTGCTCTTGTTGATAAATCCATAACCGAGCGTCCAAGTCCGGTAATATTAAGTGCATCGGCATTTTTGATTACCGGCACAATCAGATTTCCATCATCAAGCACGGTAGCAAAACTGAGATTAACCCGTTTGTGGCGGATGATATTTTTGCCTTCAACGCTGACATTGACCATTGGATTTGCTTTGACACCATCCACGATTGCTTTCATGAAGAATGGCGTTAATGTTAATTTGAAGCCCTCGCGTTTTTCAAATGCGTTTCTATGTTTTTCGCGCATTTTTACGATCATTGTCACATCGGCTTCAGCAACACTTGTCACATGCGGTGAAATTTGCTTAGAGCGAACCATGTGTTCGGCAATAAGTTGGCGCACTCTGTCCATCGGAATCACTTCATCATCATCGCCATACACAGCAGGCATAGTCACACCTGATGATGGCATAACAATTGGAGCCGGAGCCGCCACCGCAGCTACCGCAGAGACTGTTTGTGCAGGTGCGGCAACAACCACGGCACCGGAACGACGACGCTCAAGATATGCCAAAACATCATTTTTCGTTACACGGTTTTCAATGCCGCTGCCCGTGATGGATTCGAGTTCCTCCAATGTGATATTCTCTTGTTCTGCGATTGTTCGAACCAACGGTGAATAGAAACGACGGGATGCACTCATTCTCGGTATTTCCTTTGTACCGCCTGTTACTACCACAGGAGCAGGAGCCACCACAGGAGCAGGTGCTGCCACAGGTGCAGGTGCTGCCACAGGTGCGGGTGCTGCCACAGGAGCCGGAGCCGCCGCCGCAGGAGCAGGTGCTGCACTCACAGAACCGCCTGTTGATATGCGTGCTATCACTTTACCCACTTCGACAACATCGTCCACATTAGCTAAAATTTCAGCAACAATGCCACCGACGGGAGCCGGTACTTCTGTATCAACTTTATCTGTGGATATTTCCAATAATACTTCGTCACGGTCAATCTTATCGCCTACTGCTTTTAACCATTTCAAGACTTTACCTTCTTGGATAGATTCGCCCATCTTCGGCATTACGACATCCGTCGCTGTACCACCGGAAACTACCGGAGCCGCCACAGGAGCAGGGGTCGGAGCTGCCACAGGAGCAGCCGTTACTACCGGAGCAGGAGCAGCTGTGACTACCGGAGCGGGTGCAGCCGCCGCCGGAGCAGGAGCAGAAATAGTAGCTGCACTTGCATCGGTTTCAATCACAGCAATGACTTTGCCCACTTCGACCGTATCATCAACATTAGCAAGAATACTCACCAAAATACCGCCATTGGGAGCCGGTACTTCTGTGTCAACTTTATCTGTTGAAATCTCTAATAATACTTCGTCGCGGTCAATCTTGTCGCCGACATTTTTGACCCATTTCAAGATTTTTCCTTCTTGAATGGATTCGCCCATCTTCGGCATTACGACATCAATTCTCATTAAATAACTCCTCTATTGAGTATAAAAAATTCGTGTGGAATGAAAAAAAATTCCTCTAAATTACCCAAAAATGAAGGATTGACCAACCAAAGCGGGTATTTATATGCTTTATTGCCTATGAACGGCTGTGCTGTTATTTGTCTGTTTTCGGGAAAATCAAGTGAATAAAACCACTTATTTTCTTAGCGTGATGATGGAATCTTGGGTATTGCCTATTGCACCTTTTACCCCGTCACTGACCAAAAAGTCATGGGGAAATCCGGGCTCGATAGCACTGATGCTATTCAATCGTTCGATATGCTCTGATGATAAAGTCAGAGAGAGCACTCCGAGGGTATCTCGTATTTGCTCAGCCCTCCGCGCTCCAATAATCGGTACAACCGATTGCTGTTTTTGACGAGTCCATGCAATGGCAATTTGAGCAGGCGCCACACCAATTTCATCAGCGATAGAAACAACTTCCTGAGCTATTGCCGTGCTGCGATCATTGCGTCGCAAACTTTGTTCGGGAACGCGTCCTTGCTCGCCGCGTAAATATTTACCCGTAAGAGCTCCGCCACCAAGCGCACCCCATGGTGTGACTGTCATCTCGAAAGCTTTTGCCATTGGTAAAAGATCACGCTCAGGCGTTCTTTGTAAAAGGGAATATTCGACTTGCAAGCCCGTAAATGCTGCCCATCCGCGCAATTCTGCAAGAGTATTGGCTTGGGAAACTATCCATGCAGGAGTGTCGGAAATACCGATATAATGAACAAGACCACGTGCAATTAAATCATCAAGTCCACGCAGTACTTCATCCACGGGAGTGGTAAAATCCCACATGTGTAACCAGAGTAAATCAATATGATCCGTTTGCAGACGCTTGAGCGATTCACGCACCGAGCGCATAAGATTTTTGCGATGATTGCCCGAGAAGTTGGGGTCATTCATTCTGTCTTGCAATGTGTATTTTGTGGCAATAACAAAATGGTCGCGGTCCGAAGCGGTAAATTCTCCAAGCCAACGTTCGCTCGTTCCTTCGGTATAACGATTGGCAGTATCTATAAAATTTCCGCCTGCTTCCGTATAAGCATCAAAAACTTCTTTACTTGTAGCATAGTCGGCACCCAGTGCCCATTCCGTGCCAAAAGTCATCGTGCCGAGGCATAATTCCGAAACACGCAAACCCGATTTGCCGAATAATGTATAATGCATAGTGATAGACTAAAATGTGATATAAAAAAAAGTAAACGGATGGAGATGTGTTCTATTGATACATTTACAGACCTATATCTATTTGAAGATGAAGGCGGCTTTGTCCATAGTCCTCCACGATATTTTCACCTTCGGATACTGTGGCAATTGTATTACGAATGTCTGATACATAACGCAATGTGAATGTCAAAGAAGGAGGCACTATACATTGAGCCATCGCCATATAACGCATACCTTGCCCATAAAGCACGGAAGAGGTGAGAACTCCCTGCACATTGGGTTCCATTGCCCATATTGCGGACGAATAGCTGTCGGTGGAAAAATAGGTCATGCGTCCCGTGCAGCGTAACCATTGAAAAGGACTGTATCGCAATTCCAAAAAACTTAATAGTCCATATTCATGGGCTTGTCTTTGTTCAAAATCTACGGATATGGCTTCGCAACGTACTCTGTACTGTATGGACTGTTGTTCTTTTCGTAATTCTGCTCGCATTGAAGTGACGGTACGTTGGAGATATGGTTGAGCCGATTGGCTGATATTATCTGTTTTGGTTTCCGAGCGCAAACGAAGTAAACCTGTGGTGCCCGATGAAAATTTCCATTGTAATTCTCCGAGCATATCTAATCCCTGTGTTGGAACTTTCATACCATAACGAGGACGCAATGAACGATAGATGTCTGCATAGAAAGAAAGGCGATACGGTTGCTCATCCGGGTGCCATGACACAGCCGCATAGAGACCTTGCTCATTAGAGGGTGCAGAAAATTCACCGAAATGATAACCGAAAGGAGAGCGGAAATCTGCTGCGAAGGAACGCAATGCCAAACCCGCTTCATAGTTCGGTTGTCGTACCATCACTTGTGATTGCATACCCAATGCACCGTCTGCATCGCTGGAAATTTCTGTCGAAATGATTAATGATGTCATGGTATATTCACCAAAGAGTGTCCATAATGTGCCACTTTTCCCACGAAGTGCATCGCTGCTTTGTGATAGCAAAGGCAGGGAATATTCAATGCCATAGCCCGCTGCACCTAAGGAATAATTTTGATAGGTAAGCATGCTAAGAGCACCAAGAGTCTTTTCATTGAATGTATGTTTTTTTGCTTGTTCATTTGCTGTACGAAATAAACCACTGTTCCATAAAGAAGAAATGCCTGCATTGACTGAGTCATAAGTGCCGGAACGTGGTGTGGAAGAAAACCATGCCGCACAATTATACGCAAGCGCACTATCGGCAAAAGTGCCACTGTGGCGCAAAGCAATTCCGCGCAAAAAACCCGATTCATTAGCGGAACGATAGGGGGATAAACCAATATCCGAACGACGTAATGGCGCAAGAACTTCTGCTCCTTTTTTCAGACCGAATTGTCGCCACATAATATTCCCCAAGCCATATTGTGCGGTAAAATCTCCTAGAATTATTTCGGTGTGAGCATTATGCCATTCTGCCGCACCGGAAATAAACTCCGTTAATGAAGATTCACCTCCGTCTTTTGAAAAAACAGCTCCGGCGGAATATTGGGATTGCTGCCAGAGAAAACGCTGATATATATCATCGCTGCTTCCTCTGAATTTTGCATTTTCTACGGCGGATAAAGGCGAAAAATCTTGCTGCAAACGTGCGCGATATGTGAATGCTTTGGGTTTTTTATAGAGAATAAACGGGTCGGCTGAAATTACCGTACATTGATATAAAATATAACGCTGATCGGGTGATAATTGTAAAGAATCGGCAAGCATGGATAATGATAATGTGTCATTACTTGACAATAAAGAAAGAATTGTTTTTCCCATTGCCGGAGTAAATCCGGGTAAACGTGCTATTTCAGACACTGCTGCCGTCCTTAAACGTATGGGGGTGCGTGCATAATATTCATAAGCATCGAAATAGGGCGAATTTTCTGAAAATTGACCGCTGCTTTCCCATAATTCCTCCGAAATAATATCCTCTTGGGCAAAGCTATCAAGAGAAAGAGAAACAGTGATAACAATACATGCAGAAATCTGCATGAGCAATGGATGATATATATAAGTTGTCATAGGCATAAAGAAAACGGTATGCAAAAATAGCCGTTCTTTGTGGGATGACAGATGAAAATACACAAAACAGTTTTTTTCTTAGGACCTTACTCTGATTATGTATGAATTGTCACGACTTTGTATTATACTGACATAAGAACGGTAATTGCAGACACATCAATAATATCTTGCACAGAACACCCGCGTGATAAATCACAATATGGTTTATGCAATCCTTGAATAAGCGGACCAATAGCTTGCGCCCCACCAAACCGTTCACTCATTTTATAGGCAATATTACCGGCATCTAAATTAGGAAAAATAAAAATATTAGCTTCACCTGCAATAGGAGAATTCGGTGCTTTTCTTTGTGCTATGGCAGGAACTATTGCTGCATCAAATTGTAATTCACCGTCGGCAATAATATCGGGATGCATAGCCGAAAATATGCGATAAGCTTCTTGTACTTTTTCCACAGATTCATGCCGCGCACTACCGTATGTTGAAAATGATAAAAAAGCTACCCTTGATTGCATAGCGGTCACTTTATGAAAATTATCAACGGTGGAAAATGCAATGTCCGCTAATTGTTCAGATGTGGGATACGGTACCACACCACAATCCGCATATCCATAGACTTTATCATCAAAAAGCATAAGGAACCAACTGCTTACGGTTTTGACACCTTGCGCCAATCCGACTGTGTGCAAGGCAGCGCGCAAGACATCACCTGTGGAGGATAATGAACCTGCAACACATCCGTCGCAGTCACCATTGTGTAATGCAATACCTGCCCAATATAATGGTTGTGCAATAAGCTCGTTTGCGGCTTGATATGATAATTTTTTTTTCTTACGTAATTCGAAAAGTATCTCTGTATAATGAGGGGTCAATTCTGATGTTGCCGGGTCAATAATCAATGGGCTACATTCCAAACACTGTGCATCAATAATCGAACAGATGTTTTGTTTATTTCCTATAAGCACCGGTGTAGCAAGACCCTGTTCTGTTATATGGTGTGCTGCCTGAATTGTACGTATATCTTCTGCATCGGGGAAATAGATTGTTCGTGATGCAGTGCGTGCTTTGGTATAAATATCTGAAAGGACTTGATGCTTCATACTTATTGTTTTGTAAAATGGAAAAGCCCGCAAGCATAATCTGAATTTGCAAGTGATTCTATGGAAGGATGTTCCACAAATTGATTATTATCATCAATGCCGGATAATTTTACCAAAGTGAGATCGGAAAAATATTCTAATATTTGGAAAGGTGAATGTATGCGATGAGCATTATAGCATAATCGAGGTTTACCGACAGGAAGAGCAAAATATAAATTGCCTCCTTTAGCAAGTACGCGTGCAAGTTCTTTGCATGCTTTGCGTGTACCATCCGGGTCAAGATCATCACCATATCGCCCTAAACCTATATGCTCCGCAACATGCAAACATGATAATGAAGGAATTGTATTATCATCGAAGGGCATAGCCAAAATACTCCCTGCACGTGAATCGAAATTAGGTAAATTTGCTTCAAGCGGACGTATATCAATAAAAGTGACTTTTGTGATTGTTGTAAGAAATCCTACATAATCAATACGAGAAGCTACATCCACATGCCACTCTGTACCTGATTGTACAATATTGCGTGCTGACCAAATATCTTGATAAAAATAATGCCGCAAAAACGGTGTTGTTGATAATTTATCATGCAATTGAGGGGCAATATCCATAATGCGTATTTTTTCGGCATTGCGCATTGTGGAATAGCGGAACCATTGAACAAAAAAACTGATATATGCCGGAAAAGCATGGAAAAATTTTATCGGGTCAAAAAATGGTAATATCCATCTATATAGAACCACTAAAAAATTCTTTACCGGATTTGAAAACTTAATCATGATTTTCTATCACTTCTAATAATATTGATAAAACTTCTTGTACAGAATATGGAGCAGATTGCCAATGTAATGTATGAATATGTTCTAATGCCGCTGCTTTGCAATGTCTTAGGGCATCGTCAACAAATAATGTTTCTTTCGGATTCCAACCACATTCATCAAGCACATAACGAAAACACGAAGATTCAGGTTTTCTATGACCAATATTGCAAGAAAAAAAACAATGGTGAAGTACAGAAAATATCGCCGGAAATTCATTGTGTATATGTTCTAAATGCAACTTGTTGATATTGCTGAGTATTGCTATATTATACCCTTTTTGTGTCAAGGTATTGAGCATAGGTTCGGTATAGTCATAAAAACCTTTTAACATCACATTCCATGCATGGTCGAACTGTGTATTCTCCACATTTCCTTCATAATGAAAAGCCGATGATATTTCTTGGCGAAATACATCCGTGGAAATATTCCCCTTTTCATATTCTGCAATAACCGATAATTCTTTTTCTTGAGAAAATTCCATTGTTGCAGAAAATATGTCAGCTAATTTTTGAGCGGTTTCCCGATAATCTACCTTGTACAGCACACCACCCAAATCAAAGAGAATATTTTTTATCATTGGTCTGACATACGAATAATGGCTTGTACCAATTGTGTGGGAGTAATGGAAACGATGCCCGGTTCTTCGCACACAACTCCGGCGGCATAATTTGCAATGGCGGCGGCTTCTTGTATGGAAGCACCACCTGTGACCATTGCTGTCAATGTAGCAATGACGGTATCGCCTGCGCCGGAGACATCAGCCACATGGCGCGCACGAGTAGCCACTGACGATACTCTCCCATTTTTCTCGAACAATCGCATTCCCGCTTCACCTAATGTGATGAGGACATTTTCGCATTGCAGTCGCAATAATAATTCTTTACCGGCTTTTTCTACGGCTTCGGCGGAATCTAAAGCAAATCCCAAAGCGTCTTGGGCTTCTTTTCTATTGGGCTTAAAACAATACACACCTTGATAATCGAAAAAAAATGATTTTTTGGGATCAACAAATACAGGAATTGAATGTTGTGATGCGTATTCATGCACACGGTGAATTAATTCTGGTGCAATAACACCTTTGTTATAGTCCTCGAATATAATAGCGGAAATATCTGAATGAACAGCAATACGGCGAATAATTTCTTCCATGATATCAATGGAAATTTTTTCTCGTGACTCTCTGTCCAATCGTGTAATTTGCTGATTATTGCCAATTACTCTTGTTTTTACTGTTGTAGGTCTTTGTGTATCCACAATAAGTGCATCCGGCATTATCCCTGCATTTTCGCACAATTCAATCATTCTTCTACCCGTATTATCATTACCGATGACACCGCACAGTATTGGCGTAAGCCCGAGAGAAAATAAGTTAAAGCCGACATTTGCAGCTCCTCCTAAGTGCATAGTTTCATCTTCAATATCAACCACGGGCACAGGCGCTTCAGGTGATACACGCGTTACTTTACCCCAGAAATATCTGTCAATCATCACATCCCCGATGATTGCTACTTTTTTGCCCTTTGCTTCAGCCAGATATGTACGTACACTATCCTCAGTAATGTTCATTACCATATATTTTGATTTTACAAATATTCTACAATACGCCGATAATCATGTTTACCGACATTTAATTTACGGAAGTTTTTTCGCTTTCATGTTCATCCTTCTTCGAACTATAACATAGAGAAAGATGTTCGGTTGTAACTCTCAACGAAGATTTACAGTATCAAATATGTAACACTAATTGTCAATGTATGTTCCCATGAACTAAGTAAGATAGCTATCATAAACCACATGCGTTGATAGATAGAACTACTTATAGTTTTCTTTATCTAGCGCACACAAACTCTCGACTTCACGAAGAATTGTATGAAGATGTCCTGCTGATGCTCTTAAGTTGTCCAAGAGTGAGGGATTATCCCGCAGTTGGCTGCAGAGAACAATTTTCTGTTCTAATAGATGCTTTTTCTCCACTGTGCTGAGCGATGTCAGACAGGTAATCGGATACAGACCCAAACGATCAATCCAATCTTTCAAACCATTGTTCATAGGGTAATCCCAAGCCAATAATATCAAACCTGCACAAGCACCATACGTGATGGCAGCACCGGAAAAACGAGTATTGGTCACAATCCAGCCCTGATATGACATATCGGGATTATTGTCTTTCATTCGCCAACTGCTCACCACATCGTTGAAACGTGAATGAATATACAGCGGAACTTTAATATCAGAAACAATACCCGGAAAATTATGATATTTACACTCCACCATAATTCTTACATTGTCTTTTTGACCCACAACATCAATTTCATGTTCCACACAATGCCCTTGAACCATTTGCCCTGTTTTTACCGAAAATCCTTGGTTGCGCAAAATTTCTCGGACAAATATTTCAAAAGGATAACCGGAAGGACCCAAATCCATAATTGCTTTTTTCAAGTGATATTTTGCAGCAGATGGGCGCGATTTCTTTTTTAATAATCGAAAAGCATAATGGAAAATCTTTTTTGTAGAAATTCCTTCATACAATAAGGGCTTTAATTCTTGAATGACATGCTGTATTTGTTCTGTATTGGCACCCGAACGACGCAGTGATTCACATAACTTTTGTTCGGAAAATACCGCTAATTCTCCCGATGCTTTTGTTACTGCTAAAGTAGATATTGTCACAAGAAATGTCCTCGTATTTGTCAGTTAAAAAAAAGCCATTGCCTTTTCATGACAATGACTTTAGTTTTTATTCCCATTCGATTGTTGCCGGTGGTTTTGAAGAAATATCGTATGTCACACGATTAATTCCTCTTACTTCATTGATAATTCTATTTGACATTTTGGCAAGTACATCATAAGGCATCTGATACCAATCGGCTGTCATGCCGTCTGTGCTTGTCACTGCTCGCAATGCGCACACATATTCATAAGTACGTTCATCGCCCATCACTCCTACGCTTTGCACCGGTAATAATACTGCAAATGCCTGCCATATTTCATTGTATAATCTTGCTTTGCGTATTTCGTCAAGATAGACATCATCAACGCGGCGCAAAATAGAAAGACGGTCATCGCTGACATCACCCAAAACACGAATGGCAAGTCCCGGTCCCGGGAAGGGATGGCGATCAACAAACCAATCGGGTACACCAAGTGCTCGTCCCACATTGCGAACTTCATCCTTAAATAATTCGCGAAATGGTTCAAGTAATTGCAAATTCATTTTTTCCGGCAAACCACCAACATTATGATGTGATTTTATGGTAACCGACGGTCCTTTTACGGATACGGACTCAATAACATCGGGATATAATGTTCCTTGTGCTAAAAATGTGGCATCACCGAATTTTTTTGCTTCAATTTCAAATACATCAATAAATGTTTTTCCAATAATTTTTCTTTTTTGTTCAGGATCGGTAATGCCTGCAAGTCGTCCAAGAAAAAGTGCCGAAGCATCCACAACGTCAATGGTCATGGAAAAATGTTCGCGAAATAATTTTTCTATTGTTGCGCTTTCATCTGTGCGCATCAAACCCGAGTCCACATGAATACAATGTAATTGATTACCGATAGCTTTGTGCAATAATACTGCTGCTACTGTTGAATCCACGCCGCCGGATAATGCACAGATAACGCCATTATTACCGACTTTTTCTTTAATTTCTCTCAATTTTGCATCAATAAAATGCTCTGCATCCCAATCACCCGTGCAGCCGCATATATTTTTTACAAAATTAGAAAGCATGATTTTACCATCAGCAGTATGATGTACTTCGGGATGGAACTGCACGCCCCATGCTTTTTTTTCTTTATGAGCAATAGCGCAAATAGGCGCATTATCTGTATGGGCAATAATTTCAAACCCATCGGGTATTTTTGTCAATGAGTCGCCATGACTCATCCATACTAAAGAATGTTCTCCTATGCCTTCAAATATCGCATTCTGCATATTGATGCGCAACTCAGCACGTCCAAATTCTCTTTTGGCGGATTTATTCACTTCACCGCCATTTTGAAATGCCATTAATTGCAAGCCATAGCATATACCCAGTATGGGAATATCGTGCTTATGAGCAAATTCAACAACATGAAAAGAAGGAATTGGTGCACCCTCACTGTAAACGCTTGACGGACCACCGGAAAGGATTATACCTTTAGGGCGAAATGATTGTAATTTTTCTTCTGAAATATTGAAAGGATGTATTTCACAATAGACACCACATTCACGCACGCGCCGCGCTATGAGCTGTGTTACCTGTGAACCGAAATCCAAAATAATGATAGTATCCATTGGTCTGGGAAATATATGAGTAATAAATTATTTCTTTTTCGATTTTTTATTGGAAGGAGCATTTATGTCAATTCCTCGTACCGGTTGGCTTATCAATAATCTTTGTTTTTTGAAAATAGCAATCCATTTTTGGATTTCTTCATTCTTGAGCGATGGTCTTGCTATATTCCAAATCATTGTGTAAATGGCATTATGCGATTTAATGACACAATAGACTTGTGATTGAGGCACAATTTTATCGGTGGAATCGGGATTGGACACAGTAAAAAACAGACGTGGAAATGCAGAAGAATTATCTCTTTCAATAACTTTTTTTGTAGCATTTTTCGAGTCACTCATCACTTGATTAGCCATAAAATTCATAATCGTATCCAAGGGCACAATCCCCCTGACATTTTTTTGGATAATCACGGAAATAGCTTCTTGTGCAGCGTCGAGCGAATTGCCTTCGCGCACATAGCGCAATTGCAGCATTTCTTTAGTGTCGGATTTGTACGATTCCACCCAAGCTGCTCCTCCATCGGCAAAATTACGTTCAAGTTCTTCCGGCAATGGTGTGCCGTCCGGAGCTAATCCAAGGCAATAATCGTTGTACAGGGCATCTGCGTCCGGTTCTTTTTTGTCTTTACCGGTCAGGAAGTCGGCACATGCTTTGGCAGCATTGCCCATACGGAAGTAGATCTGTCCGCGCAAGGAATACACCCCCATATATTGAGGGTTGACCAGCACAAGCTTTTCGGCATCGGCAAGTGCTTTGTCGGTTTCATCATTCATCGCATAAAGGTTCGCCCTCATGTATAATGCCTGATCATATTTCGGTTTTAAAGCCAGAGTACGCTCCACATCTGCCATAGTCTTATCAAATTCTTTTTTGCCATAATAGATATTAGCACGATTAAAACGCGCAATCGCCGAGGTGTCCGCTAAGCGTATGGCTTTACCATAATAAAGTTCGGCACTGTCAAGCTGACCATTTTTGTGATGACCGAAGGCAATGGAAAGATAACCATCAACCGATTGCTGCGCAGAAGCAGTTAAGCAAATGCTTGCCAATAAGATAACAACGGTTTTTACCATAAAAATTTAAGGTAAGTGAGTAAAAAAATTTTACAAAGATACGAAGGAAGAAATGGAGAAATAGATGAAAATTTGAATATATTGAAATATGTTCATATATTTGTACGTCAATTTGATACAAAATCACAGAAAGAACAGACATGACAACAGCAACAGTTCCATTGATACGAGAGGCGCAACGCTTGGCAAAGGCGGCGGAGATACTCAAAACAATAGCTCATCCCGTGCGCTTGGAAGTGCTGAATATGCTGGAAACTTACAGGGAACTTTCGGTTTCGGATATTCAAGAAAAACTTTCCATCACAATTGAGCAATCCATGCTTTCGCATCATTTAATCAAAATGAAGGACAAAGGCATACTTACTTCACAGAAAAACGGTGTCAGCGTGGTCTATAGATTAGCAGAGCCGAATATCACGAAGATATTTGTGTGTATGGAAAGTTGCAGCATATTTTAAAATTCACAAAACAATGATGTATATTCTTGCCATATTCATGGGGTTTTTATTAGGTATGCTCGGTGGGGGCGGTTCCATTCTTACCGTACCTATTCTTGTCTATGTCGGTAATATACCTGCTCAAAATGCTACCGGTTATTCACTTTTTATTGTCGGTGTGACGGCTTTGATAGGCAGTGTTATTAATATGCGAAAATCTTTGGTACGCACTCGCGAAGGGCTTGTTTTTGCTGTGCCTGCATTGCTGACCATGTATGCTATGCGAGCCGGTATTTTACCGATGATACCCGAAGCTGTGATACTGCCATTGTTAACAGTCGAAAAAGCAACTCTTATTATGATTGTTTTTTCAATAGTAATGATGATTGCAGGCATACGAATGTTGCGGCAACAAACACAGCAGCACACACCAAGTAATCTCAACTATATTCATATTATTATCAGCGGTGCTATTGTTGGGATTGTCACAGGTTTTGTGGGAGCAGGCGGTGGATTTTTAATTGTACCGGCATTGGTACTTCTTCTTAATTTGCCCATACGGGAAGCAACAGCAACATCATTATTTGTTATCACACTTAACTCTATGGTAGGTTTTTCAGGCGATATAATCTCCGGCGCAAACTTCGATTGGAATATTATGGGAATATTTACTGCCGTTTCAATTCTTGGGATGATTATCGGAATAAAAATAGCAACAATAATCAATCCTCAGAAAATAAAAACAATATTTGCTTGGTTTATTATGGCAATGAGTGTTTTTATTCTTACAAAAGAACTATTTTTTCATTCATAAATTATTTATACTTTAGGAGCTTTATTATGAAAGTAGAACAAATCTACACCAACTGTCTTGCAGAAGCTGCATATTTTATCGAAAGTAAAGGCGAAGTGGCAATTATTGATCCATTACGCGAAACAGAGCCATATCTTGAAATGGCAGCAAAGCATAATGCAACCATTACATATGTATTTGAAACTCATTTTCATGCAGATTTTGTATCGGGACATATAGATCTTGCAAAAAAATCGGGAGCTGATATTGTTTTTGGACCAAATGCTTCTCCTAATTTCGATGCACTTATCGCTGTTGATAATCAAGAATTTCGTGTCGGAGATGTGACAATCATCGCCTTGCATACACCCGGACATACAATGGAAAGCACAACATATCTTCTTCGTGATGAGTCAGGTAAAGATTATGCAATTTTCACAGGTGATACTTTATTTATCGGTGATGTCGGCAGACCGGATTTGGCGGTAAAATCAGATCTTACACAATCAGATTTGGCAGGACATTTATTTGATTCGCTGCATACGAAAATAATGCCTTTGGCGGATGATGTCATTGTTTATCCTGCGCATGGTGCCGGTTCTGCTTGCGGTAAAAATATGAGTAAAGAAACATTCGCTACTTTAGGTCATCAAAAAGAGTATAATTATGCTCTTAAAATTAATGATAAAGAACAATTTATTAAAGAAGTAACTCATGGATTGGTAGCACCGCCGCAATATTTCCCTAAAAATGTCATGATGAACAAAAATGGCTATGACAGCATTGATACTGTTGTCGAACGCGGCATACAAAAATTAACTCCCGATGAATTTGAAAAAGCCGCAGAACATGCATTAATTCTTGATGTTCGTCATCAAAAAGATTTTATCGAAAGCCATATTCCTCAATCAATGTTTATCGGTTTAGACGGTCAATTTGCCGTGTGGGTCGGCACATTAATTGAAGATATTCAACAACCAATTATTCTTATTGCTCCCGCAGGACGTGAACGCGAAGCCGTTATTCGTTTAGCTCGTGTAGGATATGATAATGTGCAGGGCTATCTTGACGGTGGGCTTACGGCATGGAAACAAGCAGGAAAATCAACAGATATGTTGGAATCAATAAGTGCACAGGAATTTGGCAATCGTCTAAACAATGATACCATTTTCACCGTAGATGTACGCAAACAAAGCGAATATATGAGCGAGCATGTTATTGATGTGCGTAATTCACCCTTAGATTTAATCAATAAAGAATTTATAGATATACCGGAAAATCAACCTGCTTATATTCATTGCGCCGGTGGTTATCGTTCTGTTATAGCCGCTTCTATACTCAAAAGAAAAGGCATACATAACCTTATTGATGTTGCGGGTGGTTATGCAGCAATAAAAGCAAGTGGCAGTGTTAATGTCACAGAGTATGTTTGTCCAACAACAATGCTGTAAAAAAAGAGGAAATCATGATAGAATTATTATCGCAACCGTGGCCATGGTATGTTGCAGGAAGTATTGCCGGACTTATGGTGCCGCTGTTATTGATATTAGGAAATAAAAAATTCGGCATTTCATCCTCTTTGCGTCACACCTGTGCGGCAGTGATACCGGCGAATATTAGATTCTTTCGCTATGAATGGAAAAAAGAACAATGGAATTTATTTTTTGTTGTCGGGATATTTGTCGGTGGATTCATTGCAGGTACTGTTTTGCATAATTCGGAACCACCGATAGTTGCCGAAAATCTCCGGCCACAATTATCTCTTTGGGGTATTAATGATTTTACGGGATTATTACCGAGCGATATATTTTCTTTTGAAGCATTATTTTCAGTAAAAGGTATCGTGTTTATGATTGTAGGCGGATTTTTAGTCGGTTTTGGCACTCGTTATGCCGGTGGTTGCACATCGGGTCATACTATTATGGGATTGTCTAATTTCCAAGTACCATCGCTTATTGCAACTATATTTTTTATGATAGGCGGATTTTTTTCTGCACATTTTATTGTTCCGTTTATTTTACAAAATCTCTAGAGGTCAATGACAATGCAAAACACTCATCATGAAACAGTCGAAGAAAATCAAGCGCGCCATTTGGATTCTGTGTGCACTAATGAATCGGAACTTGACCATCCATGGTGGCATAATTTTAAATATTTGATTGTTGGCATACTCTTCGGTATTACTCTTGTCAAATCAGAAATTATAAGTTGGTTCCGTATTCAAGAAATGTTTCATCTGGCATCATTCCACATGTATGGTGTGATAGGAACGGCGGTAGTTGTTGGCAGTATTGGCGTATTTATCGTAAAAAAATTACGTCTCAAAAGTATGTATGGTGAAGATATCCATATTGATAGTAAAACATTTAACAAAGGTCAAATAATCGGTGCATCGTTATTTGGTATAGGTTGGGCAATGACAGGTGCATGTCCGGGACCGCTGTATGCACAAATTGGAAGCGGTTTTTTTGCAATATCCGTGACATTATTGAGCGCGCTCGCAGGCACATGGGTCTATGGCGCATTACGGGAAAAATTACCACATTAATTTTTTAATAAGGAGAAAACACTATGTTTAATTTACTTAGTGGTCTTTTTGGACCAAAAACAGATTTTAAAGATTTAGTAAACAAAGGTGCAATCATTGTTGATGTACGCACTAAAAGTGAATTTAGTTCCGGTCAAATACCGCAATCCATAAATATTCCTGTGGATCAAATCCAAACTAATATCAAAAAGATTGCTGCATATAAAAAACCTATTATTACTTGTTGTGCTTCAGGCATGAGAAGCAGTGCAGCCGCTTCGGCATTAACCAAAGCGGGTATTGAGGCATACAATGGCGGACCGTGGAGTTCTTTGCAGCAAGCAATTCGCTGATAAAGTAACATTAATACTCATATCTTGTATAGGGCATATCATCGTGATTATGCCCTTTTTTTATTCTTCGCATTGTTGTGTTATCACAATATGCTTGTAATGTTGCTCGTTCATTGCCAAAAATAATAGCATGACAATACGCAGCATCATTCTACTTTCTTTGTTCATTATCGGATGTTCTTCTGTGCCGAAACCTCATAGCTACACTTCGAATCCCTCTTTACGTACTATCATGGAAATAGACAGCCGTGACACTCTGTTTCGCGGAACACCCATTGATGATGATGGTCGTTTTATAAATCTTGAAATACCTTTTGAACCTGATTTCGGCGATTTGCTGAAATGGCAATTATCTTCCAATCCTCAAAAAGAAGAAAAAAAAGCAGATATATGGCGACCGCATATTTTTACGTCCACGGATTTTCTTCACGATTCCCGTGATTGCATTGTATGGTTAGGGCATGCTTGTTTTTTTATTCGCTTATCCGGTGTGACGATTCTTACCGATCCCGTTTTTGGTGATATACTTTTTACAACTCGCACATCTCCTTTTCCATTTTCTCCCGATATTCTTCGCAATATTGATTATGTATTTCTTAGTCATGATCATCGTGATCATTGCGATAAAGAAAGCATACAATTACTCATACGCAATAATCCGCAAGCAAAGATTATTGCAGGACTTGGTATGAATGACTTGATTGATGATTGGTTGGAAGATACTCCTCATCATAAAGCAGAATATGCCGGATGGTATCAACAGTTTACTACCGATACTACAAAAATCAAGATATATTTTATGCCGGCGCGCCATTGGTCAAAACGTGGTTTGTTCGATACCAATAGTCGTTTGTGGGGTGGATTAACGATTGTCTCGGATGCAACAACCATCTATATAAGTGGTGATACCGGCTACGGGAATCACTTTCGCGATGCAGGCAAACTCTTTCCTTCGATTGATTATGCCATTATGGGAGTGGGGGCATATTCGCCACGGTGGTTTATGGCGGCGAATCATATCTCACCCGAACAAGCAATCCAAGGTTTCCATGACATGAAAGCCAAACATTTTATCCCTATGCACTATGGAACTTTTGACTTGTCGGATGAACCCATCAGCGAACCCGTACGCTTATTGCGACAAATGGAAGAGCAATCTGTTATTCATGGTACATTACATATTCCGGGTATCGGTGAACCTGTTTTTCTGCCATAATACCTATATTTGTAAGCGAATAACATCATCTTCCAATTACGTATGATACCATTTGGGGATGAATAATATTTTTTATCATTATGACAATACTCATGAAATATACTTTATTGCTACTTATGTGCTGTATGATATTCAATGCCTGTTCCGGTTCTTCTGTCTTAGAGCAAAAATCCACACGTGCATTACGAGAAACTCTCGCACAACAAACCGCAGAGGATGTTTCTCATACCGTTCTTGTCACAATGCAAGGTTTTGGTGATGAACAGAAGAAAGAAGTGTCACTATGCGGGGTAAGCATTATTGTTGCTACTCCATCAGTGGTTACGATGATTGGCACGCGCGAGGAACTTGAATGTGTTGCCAAAAAACCGTTTGTTAAAAGTCTTGAATTATCGCAAAATAAAAAAACTCAATAAATTTTCATTATGAAAGGAATAGTATGAAGAAATTTCTTCTTCTCTTAGCGCTCTGTGCTTCAACAACATTCGCTTCTGCAGCCAATGTTTCGTCTGTTGCTACTAAATGCAATGCTCGTACAGCAATGGTGTTAACCCCGATTGTGGAATATAAAGGAAAAAATGTTGCCGATTATATGTTAGCAACACAAAAAATACAGTTTCCTTTTATGGCATTGAATAATACGGTATATGTACAGTTATTAATTCAGCATCGCGGGACTATGCCGGAGCTGTTCGGCGGTGAGATTATTACTCAAACATCATCTGTGGCGGCAGTGCGCATTCCGCTTAATTCATTGCAACAATTTTTACAACAAGAAACGGTTATTGCCGCTGAACTTTCGCAACGTTTCAAAAAATCAATGGATGAAAGCCGGAAAGAAATTGGTGCCGACCGCGTTCAGAATGGACAAGGGGTTGCCAAATTAACCGGCAAAGGTGTTATTGTCGGTGTTTATGATACAGGTATTGACACAAAACATCCCGATTTTTCTACCGAATCAGGTTCACGTATTCTCTATCTTTGGGATATGGCTAATGATGGAAAATCACCTGCAAAATATCCTTGGGGAACAGAATATACCAAAGCAGATATTGACCAGGGTACTTCCCAAGAAAAAGATTTCGACGGGCATGGCACTCATGTCGCGGGCACTGCGGCAGGCAATGGGCGCGGTAAAGCCGAAATGAAAGGTATTGCACCCGAAGCTGATATTATTGTGATTAAAGGTGTACGTGAGGATGACGGGAAAAGCTTTGCCGATGCGGATATTATTGCAGGATGTGCATATATTTTTGAAAAAGCGCAAGAATTGGGAAAACCGGCTGTTATCAATTTAAGTCTCGGGTCAATGATAGGTCCTCATGATGGAACTTCCGCATTGGAAATTGCTCTGTCTGAATTAGTACAACCGGGAAAATTGATTATTGCTGCTGCGGGCAATGAAGGAACATTACCTATTCATGCAGGCACATCATATCAAGCCGGTGAAAATATAGGCGCTTATATATCACCGATAAATGTGTGTGATCTTTTTGAAAATTTCTGTCCGGATATTCCGAATATTTTTGTGACGGCTGCGGATATTTGGTTCAAAGGCGGCTCGATAGACTCTATGTATATTGAAGCATATTCATCCACTTCTTTCAGTATGCTTGGCAGATTAGGAATGGCTGTCGGTGATGCTGTTGATAATGTAGCATTAAATGTAAATAATAAAATTATCGGTTATATATCAGTGACAACAATCAATAGTCCTAATAATGGCGATGATAATGCCTTCCTTCGTATTTCTAATAATGGCAATACCGATATAGCGGTTGATGATTATGTGTGGGCATATCGCTTTACAACAAAATCAACAGGACAAATAGATATGTGGGCGGGTATTCCCGTACCGCAATCGGGTATTCCTGCTAATTTTCGAATATTCACGGGTAATACCGATATGACTATCGGTTCACCCGCAAGTGCAAAAAAACTCATCAGCGTTGGTTCTTATGTCACAAAAAATGAATGGGATAGTAAAAGTGGAAAACAAAGTGGCAATAATCTTTCTTTAGGCGTTATTTCTACATTCAGCAGCAAAGGTCCAACACGCGACGGACGCATTGCGCCTTTACTCACAGCACCCGGTGAAGTAATTTTTGCAGCGGCTTCATCCGATATGGACCAAGATAGTAAATTAAATCGTATATCACCTGATGGTATGTATTATGGTATTGAGGGAACAAGTATGGCAACACCGCATGTTGCGGGAACAGTAGCATTGATGTTGCAAGCTCGACCAACATTAACATTTGACCAAGTATCCGATATTATCAAAGAATGGTCACGCAAAGATGCACGCACAGGAGAAAATTTACCGAATAATACATGGGGTTATGGAAAAATTGATGCCTATTTTTATGCTTTACAATCAACCCTTACTTCTGTGAATGAAGAAAATTATACGAATAATAATTCTGTGAATATATATCCCAATCCTGCTTATGATAATGTAACTATATCCGTTGCGGATGGTATTACTATTCACAATGTGATGGTGACGGATATTGCCGGAAATACTATTATGCAAAAAGCAAATACTTCATCATCTGCGACATTGTCGTCTGCTTCATTATCTAATGGTGTGTATGGTGTGCATATTCTTACTTCTGCGGGACTTTATCACAAAGTACTGACAATTGTAAAATAAATCTATTCTTTTTTATTGACTTCACTCAAGGTCATTTCGCATTGCGGGATGACCTTTGGTGTATATATTCTCACAATCACTTTATTCCTTTGTGGTAGAACCCGGAAGTGCGTCAATTCCAAAAGTTATTTGTCGTATCTCGAACCGTACTTTGTTACATAAAACACTAAAGTTACAACATTAATAATTCGATGTATCTTTTTGCAATTGTTTACACTCAAACAATAATTGCAATTTTCGCATATTTAGACAGCATCCAATTACTTAGCGATAACACAATTTATGAAAATGTTTAGATAACTTCAATTATAATTCGTTTTTTTTTAGTCCATATTTCTTAGTAATAAAAAGAAAAAAAAATCCGAGAATTACACCCGATATTCCATAGATTGCATCCATTATATCCCGTGTGTTTAAAAAGGAAATCAGACACTCAATAATGAGATTTAACACTATAATTAGTGCTCCTATAGATATTATGTGACGTAATGTCAATCCTGCCATTAGACCTACATATCCAATCGTTATGAATATTACAAACGAAAGCGAAAAATTTGACACATGATCATAAAAATCTGATAGTGTATGTAACAACACCGTAACTCTTATACTTTCAATAGTCCTGCCAAAAAAGAGTGTTAAGGACAGTAACAATAGTATCAAATAACTCAATGCTATCCAAACTTTTGGAATATGTTTTAGAGATTTAATTAATTCCATTTTTCATTCTATCACTTGTTTTCAAAACCCACCATATATTTTCAATTTTTTGCATCACTATCAATTATTGTTCTAATGAATTAGTGATGAGTTGTGTAACACCTAAGTGTGTTCCTTTGGCTATTCTTCTAATCGTCCGTTTCTTATTGTCAAACTTATTAATTTATATCCTTTTTCCGTTTTTAAAAAGTCAAAATGGTCTTGAATAATTTCGTTTCCGTTCTTATGACTTATGACAATATTCATCACAGGATATTTTTCTATTAGTGGTTGTCCGCAGTTATTGAAATATATTTCAAATTCTTTTCCTTTGAAAATTTCTTGATTTAGTCCGTCAACTGAAATGAAAAAGTCTTGTTCCGTGTTTTGAATTTTTGAAAGTCTATCTTTAATTAGTACAAAATTTTTTTCTAAAATTGTGCTACTTAATTTACTTACCCAACCTTTACCTTTTTTCCAAAATGTCAAATTTGCGGTACTTGATTTTTTAAGATTTTCAAGAGTGAACTTGTCAAGAATTGCAGAGTTTAGCCATAACAAAAAGTCCTTTTTGTAATGTACAAATGAATGTATTTCACCGTCAATCCCCAAAAAGTGTTCTCTATTCAGTGTTTCTTCTATTTTTTTTTGTCGTAAATGAGAATAGATGTCAAGATGTAAACTGTCACTAAAATTTTCGATTATAGTTTTGTTTGTCGTATCAATAAGCAAAGTTTTGCCTCCGGTCCAACTGAAATGGTTACATCCCAAGTGGTCATGTTCGTCCCATTTTTTTTTCTTGGCGTCAATTAGTGCAATCACAAGTCCATTTTTCGCTTGTGAAAGTTCATTGTATATTGCCGGAATAACTACTTCTCCGTTTCGGTTAAACATTCCAACTTTTTCTGCTTTATCGTCTCTAAATCTTATAAATCCTTCACTTTCGCAATCAGGTGTGTTATCCCAAAAATACACACTGTCTTTGCCGAAGGATTTTCCTGATTTTGTTGAGTAGTACACGTTAATTTTTTCGTCTTTTGTTTCAGAGGCTATGAACACGTAGTCAAAGTGCTTTACAGCAGATATAAATCGAAATTTAGGTTGGATTTTAATTTTCCCATTATGATTTTTAAATCCAAATTCTTCTTCTTTCTTATTCCCAAAAACTGTCCAATAGCCTTTCTGTTGAGAGTATGAAAAATGCCCAATCAGAAGTAGTATGTATGTTAGAATTACGTTCTTCATATAATCCGGCTATCAGCTCTATTAACGCAATGTGCCCTTTATTTTCCCCCAAAACTACAAAACATTGTCTGTCCATCCATCATTTCTGATAATCTTGTGCTGACGGTTTTGGCACACTTCATTATGCTCATTGCCATTGTGTTTCCGGCTTTATCATCGTCCTCATTCCCTTATATCTTCTGTGGTTGTTATGTGAATATATGGTGTATATTGTAATAATTCTGCGTATATTGCTATAATAGATTGGATATAGTACTTTACTATTCTTGGGTGTGCATACAGCATCTTCAATAATGGTATGATTTGTGCATACCTCTAATATCGTGTCGGATTATTGACGGCGTTGTGTTTATAAGTTTTTATTTATCATAGAATTAAAGTTTTTTAGTTTCATTTACTCCATGAGGTCATATATGTCCTTACGTACTCATTTGATGTCGTTTGTTGTGGCAAGCGGCTTAATGTTCTGTTCGATAAGTGAGAGTGTTGCGCAGCAACAAGTGCTCACCCCTCGTCAGATTAGTTTTCAAGGTGTGATCAGCGAGGGCGATAAAGTGCCCGCCGATGGTGCACAATTGATGACATTCAGTTTGTATTCATCGCAATTTTCTACCCAAGTTCTCTGGACAGAAGAGCAGCGCGTGACCATACGCGGTGGCTTGTTCAATGTGTATTTGGGCGAGAAGAACCCCTTACCGGAGAATTTCTCACGTGAGTATTGGGTTGGTATCTCGATCAAAGGCGGTGCAGAGTTTTCACGT